>ERZ777003.1877-NODE-1877-length-27952-cov-5.850844_pt1 | contig 27952 bp, 22 predicted proteins | sample MGYA00374956_ERZ777003 | MGnify/ENA primary metagenome ERZ777003 (study PRJEB29302, sample SAMN06268252) | bioreactor metagenome | isolation source: Joint BioEnergy Institute, California, USA | place: USA:Joint BioEnergy Institute, California, USA | collected... | reverse complement strand
GATCAACGCAACACTCCGTAGGAATCCCCAGCCTTAAGGCCGGGGAGGATGTCAACACGCGCTCTTCTTCACCATAGCGCAGAAACCCCGACACCTGGGAGGCCACCTTCTGTGCGTATTCGACAAGCTCCTCGCGCGGACGCACCAGCGACTGCGCCGCTAGCCAGTCGTGATAGGGCGGGGCCGCGAGCCGCCCTTTCCAGGCCTTCGACTTTTCCGGGTCCACCAGATCATCGTAGGAAGCAGGCGCCGATTTTGGGTCGATGATGTCGGTGTTGTAGACGATGCCCGAGATGCTGGTACGCACCAGCACCCCCTAGCCCTTGGAAATTTCCGCTGCGGGATCCACTTCAGGGAACAGGTCGGCCCATTGTATGTTTGTAAGTACATTTTCGCGGTTCAGCGCCGCAATGCTGGCCAGATTGCCCAGGTACAGATCAGCGCTGGCGGCAGCACCCGACTTGGCCTCCTGTTGCAGACGGGCCGCCATGGCCGGCATGGAGGGCCCTGGCGTAAATCGCAGCCTGATATTTGTACCGTACTTTTTGTTGAACGCCTGCTCCAGGCGCGTCATGGCCTCTTGCCCGCCGAATGTTTCACCGCTGGCCATGAAATGAATCTCGCCTTCCTGTCTGGCCCGTTCGATGACTTTCTCGTAGCTGTCGGCAAGTTCCGCATTCACCGTCAGCGACAGGGTCCCGGCACAGAAGGCGAATACGGCCGTGCGCAATACGACTGCCAGTTTCATGAGCTCCTCCACTGATTCTGATTACTTGAACATTCGTACGCAAGGCCCGGGGCCCTCTGCCCAGTGCGGGATACCCTTCTTGTAGTGCGCCTTGCAGGACGCTGACGATACAGGTTCAATAGCCCCGACGCAGGTCGAATGCTGGTGAGAGTATACTTGATGGTTTACTGCTCGCGTATTGCCAGATCGGCGTTTCCTGCTGCAAAATGACGTCCGAGCATCAGGAGAAACCCTAATGTCGCGCAAGGCCGAGGCCATTGTTCAGGCTGCATCGAAAGTGTTTCTGGGCCGCGGTTTCGCCGCAGCTACGGTAGATGAAATCGCGGCATGCGCGGGCGTGTCCAAACGCACCATATACAAGCACTTCGAAAGCAAGGAAGCCCTGTTTTCGCTCATAATTGTCCAGACAAGCGGCCAGCTTACGAACACCCTGGAAACTTCGCTGAAGAAAGGACGCGATCCGCGCGAAACCCTCACTGAACTGGCGCGCGAGTACGTGCACCTCATCCTGTCGCCCCAGGCGCTGGACATCTACCGGCTGGTAGTCTCGGAATCGGCACGCTTTCCGGACCTGGCCCGCAGCTTCCACCAGGCAGGCGCGCAACGAGTAGGCAATGCGCTGGCTGCCTATCTCGAGGAATGGAAAGCACGCGGTGCCATCGAAGTCGACGACACGCGCATGGCTGCCGACCAGTTCATGGGCTCATGTGCGGGTCCGCTGCGATTGCGGGCACTGTTCAACCCCGCCGAGGTGCCGTCCAGGACACAACTCGAGCGTTGGGTAACCGCCGCCGTCGACCGTTTCCTGGCGGGCGTGCACTACCGGCCTGAAGCTTTGCCTGCACAGGCGAAAGCAACCTCGCGCAAGACGGCCACGCGCCAGGCCAAAGCACGAGCACGGCGATCCGCTGCAAGCTGAACAACACGCATGAGAAAGGACGACCGGAGTTCCGGCCGCCCCAGTGCGAGCCCTGCCCGCGCGGCACCTGGCTTGCTCACGCACGCCAGCCTGCCGCCTCCATGACCCGCTGCCGCCCTAGACGAGGTGTTTCCTGAAGAACTCATCGGTACGCGCCTGTGCCAGGGCCGCGGCCTCTGCGTTGTATGTGGCCCGCTCATCGCACCCGAAGCCGTGCTCGGCATTCTGGTACACGTAAATCTCGGCCTGCGGCTGCGCTTCCCGGATGAGATCGACATCCGAAAGCGGTATGGCCTTGTCGAGCGCACCGAAATGCAGCTGGACAGGGCATAGCAACCTGGTGTCGCGAACGCGGGCGATCGCCCCGCCGTACCAGCCCACGGCCGCCTTCACCAGGCCGGGGCGCCCTGCAGCCAGGAACGCAACCGAGCCGCCGTAGCAATACCCAACGATGCCACGCGGCCCCTCGGGCAGCAGTCCGGCGGCCGCTTCTACGTCGAGCAGGGCGGTGTCAAACGACAGCTGCTTCATGAGGCCCAACGCGCGCTGGAAGTCGTCGCCGGCATATCCCAGCTCGATGCCGCGTTCGATGCGGTCGAACAGTGCTGGAGCCGCAACGCGGTAACCCTGCTGCGCAAACTTCGCGCACATGTTGCGAATATGATTGTTGACGCCGAAGATTTCCTGCACCAGGACAATGCCCGCCGTAGCATCCTCCGGACCATCCATCCATACCTGCAGCTGATGGCCATCGGATGCCGTTGCGTTCACAAACTTGCCCATAAGTCCTCCGTTGTGATTGCCTGAAGGGTTCGAAAGCTCGAAAAGCATGGCCGTACGCGCCGGGCCACCCGGCCCGGCGGCACTGCACAGCTTACAGCCCTTTGGTTGCCTGCAGCCTGTCGGGCACCTGCCACTGCGTCAGCGGCTTGCCCTCCTGCAATGCAGTCAGCTCGCGCTCCCAGATGCGGCGCAGCAGAACGATGGCCAGGTCGGAACGCCCAAGCCGCTCCGCCCCCCGGTCGACGATGACATCCTGACCAACCTGCGTGACGTAGTCCTGAATGCCGGTGATGTCGGGGCGGCGACCAGCCTCTTCGAGCGTCATTTCGCCCGCGAGAATCTTGTGGGCCACATCCTTCATCGGTTCAAGCCGGGCGATCTCCTCTTCTTCCCGCAGCTTGGCCTCGATGAGCCGCTGTTTCGCATCACCATGGATGTCGATGCCGAGCACGATGAAGGTGCGATGCACATGATCGTTGATTGGCACGCGCCAGCTGATGTAGTTGCGCCAGGAGCGCTCTTCCTCGACGGAGGGTGGCAGCTTGAGCATGAGGATGTTGGGCATGAGCAGGTGCGTTTCGCGCACGCGGCCGCCACTGCGGATGCCCTTGGCGACGAGACCGTAGGTGGTCTCCTCGGTTTCAACCTGTGGCACCTCGTCGTTGAGCCCGGAATTTTCGAACAGACCCACTGCATGCGTGAAGTTCACATGCACTTCATCCACGCCATTTTCGAGGTTCTGGAAATAATTGCACTCACGGGTATAGGTGCTGACATCGAGATACCCGGCTTCCTCGAACGCCGTGTAGCGCGGCAGCTCCGGCGGTTCTCCCTCGCCGAAATAGCCGAAGATCAGCCCCAGGTATTCCCTTACGGGATACATGCGCAGCCTGATGCGTTTCGCGTGGCTCGGGTTGCCTTCCCCCGGAATTTCCAGACATTGCCCATCGGTGCCGAACTTCCAGCCATGATAGCGGCAACGCAGGCCGTCGCTTTCCACCCAGCCGGTATTCAGCTGGGTACGGCGGTGCGGGCAACGATATTCGGTAAGGTAGCAGCTGCCATCGGACGTGCGATACAGGGTGAACGACTCGCCCAGCACGTGTATGGGCAGTGCCCGCCCCGGCAGAAGCTGCGACGCGATGGCAATGGGATGCCAGAATTTCCGCAGGTATCGGCCCGCCAGGGTACCGGGGCCGGTTTCCTCGAAACGGCGGGCAGGTGGCCGCTGTTCATAGAGCTGGACGGCTGCACTCATGGCTTTTCCTCCTTTTTGTAGAGTCATTATGCGCGCAGAGTATACTGGCCAGTTTACTCTGTCAATGCAACATCCTCGGCAATGAACGCCTGCTCGCGTGTCTCGCTGGCACCCTGCGGGGGCGCGGCTTTTGCACACCAAGAAAAAAGCCAACAGGCTGCTGCCCGTTGGCTTTGCAAGACTGGGTGCCGCCGCCAGCCGTCGCACCGCCCCTCAGACGATGGGGTACCCGAATGACCGAACGGCCGCCTGCGGCGGCGCGTGACGCGGATCAGCCCTCGCCCGCTCCGGGCGCCGGCTGGGGCGCGCCCTCCCTGCGAACGCGTTCTTCGATGCGACGTCCTACGTCCGCATCGATCTTCTTCCAGTAGTCGAATGCGCGCTCGAGCACCGGGCTGCGCACCCCGCCCAGCAGGCTGCCCGCGACGGTCTCGATCAGCCGCTCGCGCTGGGCCTCGTCGAACACCTTGCGCACGAGTATGCCCGGCTGGGTGAAATCGTCGTCGTCCGGACGCAGCGTGTAGGCGCTGCGCACGAGTTCGCCGTCGGCCTCCCAGCTTTCATCGACACGACCGTTGTGGTCGGACCACGGGCGCCCGCCAGAATTGGGGGCGTAGGTGGGCTGGTTTCCACTGTGGTGATAGGCCATTTGCCCATCGAACAGATAGGAGTTGACCGGAACCCTGGGCTGGTTGACGGGCAGCTGATGGAAATTGGTACCGATACGGTGGCGCTGCGCGTCATGGTAGGCAAACGCTCTGCCCAGCAGCATCTTGTCGGGCGAAAGCCCGATGCCCGGCACCAGGTTGCCGGGCGAGAAGGCTGCCTGCTCGATCTGCGCGAAGAAATTCTCCGGATTGCGGTTCAGCGTGAGCACCCCGACCTCGATGAGCGGATAGTCGGAATGCGACCAGGTCTTGGTGAGATCGAACGGGTTGATGCGATAGGTTTTCGCATCTTCATACGGCATGATTTGTACCCGCAAAATCCAGCTCGGGTAATCTGCCCGCGCGATGGACTCGAACAGGTCGCGCCGGTGGTAGTCGGCATCGCGGCCTGCCATTTCCATGGCCTCGGCATTGGTGAAGAACTTCAGCCCCTGCTGAGTATGAAAGTGGTATTTCACCCAGAAGCGCTGGCCTTTTGCGTTCACCCACATGTAGGTGTGCGAACCATAGCCGTTCATGTTGCGCCAGGTTCTGGGCAGGCCGCGGTCGCCCATGAGGTAGGTCACCTGGTGGGCCGACTCGGGGTTGAGCGTCCAGAAATCCCACTGCATGTGGTTGTCGCGCAGGCCCGAATCGGGCAGCCGCTTCTGGCTGCGGATGAAGTGCGGGAACTTCATCGGGTCACGCACGAAGAAGATGGGGGTGTTGTTGCCTACCAGGTCGTAGTTGCCTTCGCTGGTATAGAACTTCAGCGAGAAGCCGCGCACGTCGCGCCAGGTGTCGGGGCTGCCGGCTTCACCCGCCACCGTGGAGAAACGCGCCAGTACTTCGGTTCTGGCCCCTTTCTGGAATAGCGCTGCCCGGGTATAGGGCGACATGTCGGCCGTGCACTCGAACACGCCGAAGGCACCCGAACCTTTGGCATGCGGCTGGCGCTCGGGTACCTTCTCGCGGTTGAAATGAGCCATCTGCTCAAGAAAGTGCACGTCATGCAGTACGAGCGGCCCGTCGGGACCGATCGTCAGCGAGTTGCGGTCGCTGGGGGCCGGAGCACCCGCTCCCGTGGTTGAACCGGGTCCGTTTCGGGGTATTTCACTCATCTCATCCCTCCTTGTGAGCACATGCTCGTTGACGGTGACCGATGCCCCCGGGGCATCGGTCGGATTCTTGTGGGAACGGGCGCCAGGGCACGCAACCCTGCCGGACATGAGGGTGTGCTCATCGTACGCGGCCATCTCCGCAGATATGGGCTAGGCTAGCACGAAACTCGAGTGGGCTGTCATGGCTGCAGCGCAGGGCTGCCCCCCGCAAACTGGTTCGCAATTGAACAATTCAAAGGTAAAGTAGATCGCTTCGTGGCTCAGGTAGAGTAATCCTATGGCTGTTGCAACGACGTCTTTCCCGACACCGCCCGCGACCGTGCTGGTGTCGGCGTCCTTCTGGCAAGATTACGGTTCCGAACTTGCCCGCCTGCTGGATTCCCGGCTGGGAGTACGGGTCCACCCGCTCCCGGGCCAGTCCGAACCGCCCCATAACCCGCCCCTCGACAGCGTGGTGTGCGCCTTCCAGTCTGTCGACACCTTCGAGCTGCCTGGATTCGACCAGGCGCTCGAAACCGCGCCCGGGCTGAAATGGCTGCATACCTGCACGGCCGGGGCTGACCGGCCTCTGCTCTATCGCCTGCAGGCACGCGGCGTCACCGTTACCACGTCAGCAGGCGCAAATGCGCGGCCGGTGGCACACAACGCCATGGCAGCCCTGCTGGCCATCGCGCGCAGGTTTCCCCGCTTCGCCCACGACCAGCTGGCATGCCGGTGGAACCGGCTCACCCTGCAGGAAGCCCCGGTCGACCTGGAAGACACGACGGCCACCATCGTGGGCCAGGGGCACATCGGACGCGAGATCGCTCGCCTGTGCCAGGCTGTCGGCATTCGCACGATCGGCGTGCGGCGCTCCAACCGCCCGTCGGAACACTGCGACTCCACCGTGGCCCTCGCCGACCTTGCCAGCGTGCTGCCGCACACCGACTGGCTTATCCTCGCCTGCGCGCTCACGCCGGAAACCGACGGCCTGATCGATCTCGCCAAGCTGCGCCTGCTGCCGCGGCATGCCGTCGTCATCAACGTCTCGCGCGGGCGCGTAGTGGTCGAAGACGACCTCATCAAGGCCTTGCGCGAGGGGCTCATCGGTCACGCCTACGCCGATGTCTTCCATCAGGAGCCCCTGCCCGCGGACTCGCCGCTGTGGACACTGCCCAACATGATGATTTCGCCCCATAGCGCTGGCATTTCACGTGGGTTTCCACGCAGCACGGCGCGCGCCTTCCTGAGCAACCTTGATCGCTGGATGCAAGGAGCGCCACTCAGCAACGTGGTCGAACCACCGGCCGCCGCATGACTCCCGGACCACTGCCACGGTCGTCGTGCCGTGTCAAGGGGCCGGTGATTGTGCTGACTTTTGCCGAGAAACCCGCCTGCAACACCAGACTGTGCCGCGCGCCGCGAACAGCCTATAGAATGCAGAAAACCATTTGCCAACACATCGCTGAACGCGACATACATTATCGGAGGAGACCATGTTCAGCCGCTTCATCGTCCGGCGTGCCCTTGTCATCGGGGCGCTGGCCATCGCCGTCCCGGGTACCACGGCCCTGGCCGCGGATGCCTATCCAGCCAAACCCATCCGCGTGATCGTGCCCTTCCCTCCGGGGGGCGGCGGAGATACGCTCGCGCGCCTCACGCTGACCGCCGTGGGTGAAGAGCTCGGCCAACCCATGATCTTCGAGAACGTGGGCGGCGCCGGCGGCAACATCGGTACGGCACAGGGCGTCAAGGCCACGCCCGACGGCTACACGGTCCTCTATGGCACCAATGGCACACTGGGCATCAACGACACCCTCTATGGCAATCTCGACTTCAGCCCTCTGAAAGATCTCCTGCCGGTTGCGCGGCTCACCGAAATCGGCCTGGTCGCCGTCACGCGGCCGACTTTCGGGGCAAACACCATCCAGGATCTGGTCGAAACGATCCACAAGAACCCAGGCAAGGTCACCTTCGGCTCGGCAGGCAACGGCACTACTTCCCATCTGGCTGGCGTGATGTTCGGGCAGCAACTCGGTCTTAACATGGTGCATGTACCCTACCGCGGCGGCGCGCCCGCCATGACGGATCTCATCGGGGGTCAGATCGACATGATGATCGAGATTTCCGCCTCGTCCATGCCCCAGGTGAAGGGCGGCCGTATCAAGGGTCTGGCCGTCAGCACCGCCGAGCGCATGGAAGCAGCGCCCGAGCTGCCCACCCTGTCGGAAACGGTCGCCCCCGGTTTCGTGGTAACGGCCTGGGATGCCCTGATGGTCCCGGTCGGCACTCCGCAACACGTCATCGACCGCCTCAGCGCCGCCACCCAGAAGGCGCTGGCACGGCCCGACCTCAAGGAGAAACTCACCGCCCGCGGCGTCATGCCCAGCTACCTGCCCCCGGCCGAAACGGCCAAGTTCATTGCCAGCGAACACAAGCGCTGGGGTGACGCTGTGCGTGCTTCCGGGGCACGGGTCGAATAGCGGCGCGGCGCGCGGTCGCTCAGCGAGCCAGGTCATGGACCCGCATTCATGGAGCGAAACGGCACTTCCGGATCCCCGGACCCGCGTCGAGCTGCAACGCCAGGTCGTCGCGCAGCTCGAACCCTTGCTGCCGCCGGGAGCATTGCTGTACCAGCCGGAAGCGACTGGCCCATTCGAATGCGACGGTCTGATGGTGTACCGGCAGCGCCCGCTTGCCGTGGCGCTGCCTGAGCACGACTCCCAGCTGGCCGCAGTGCTGCGTGCCTGTCACGCGTTGCGCGTGCCGGTAGTGGCGCGCGGCGCCGGCACCGGACTGAGCGGAGGCGCCACACCGCATCCGCTCGCAGTGGTGGTGGGGCTGAACAAGTTCAACCGCATCCTGCGCATCGACCCGCTGGCGCGCATTGCGGTCGTCCAGGCAGGGGTGCGCAACCTGGCCATCAGCGAGGCCGTGGCGCGGTATGGCCTGTTCTACGCGCCCGACCCCAGCAGCCAGATCGCCTGCACCATCGGCGGCAACGTTGCCGAGAATGCCGGTGGGGTACGCTGCCTGAAATACGGACTCACATTGCACAACGTATTGCGCATACGCGGGTTCACCATTGAAGGCGAGCCTTTCGAGCTGGGCAGTGAAGCCTGTGACTCCCCCGGGCTCGACCTGCTCGCGCTGTTTGTTGGCAGCGAAGGCATGCTTGGGGTCGCCACGGAGATCACGGTGCGGCTTGCCCCACGTCCGCAAACCGCGCGCTGCATCATGGCCAGCTTCGACGATCTGCGCAAGGCGGCCGATGCCGTCGCGCGCATCGTGGCGGCAGCCATCATGCCGGCCGGCCTCGAAATGATGGACAAGCCCATGATTGCCGCTGCCGAAGCGTTCGTGCATGCCGGCTACGACCTCAACGCCGAAGCCATCCTGCTGTGCGAAAGCGATGGCACCGAGGACGAAGTGGCCGAGGAGATCGAGCGGATGCGCGATGTGCTGCTGCAAGCGGGGGCCACGCGCATCGAGGTGAGCCGTGGCGAAGCGCAGCGATTGCGTTTCTGGAGTGGACGCAAGAACGCCTTTCCCGCCAGTGGCCGGATCAGCCCCGACTACATCTGCATGGACTCCACCATACCCCGGAAGCGCCTGGCCGACATGTTGCTGGCCATAAAGCAGATGGAACATGACCATGGCCTGCGCTGCGTCAACGTATTTCACGCCGGCGACGGCAACCTGCACCCGCTGATCCTGTTCGATGCCACCGCGCCGGGCGAGCTCGAACGGGCCGAAGCCTTTGGCGCCGAAATCCTGGAAACGAGTGTCCGCCTGGGCGGTACCATCACCGGTGAACACGGCGTCGGGCTGGAAAAACTCAACTCGATGTGCGTGCAGTTCTCACCGGAAGAACGCAATCAGCTGCTGGCGGTGAAGACCGCCTTCGATCCTTACGGCCTGCTCAATCCGGGCAAGGTCATTCCTACGCTGCATCGCTGCGCCGAGCACGGCCGCATGCACGTGCACAAGGGGCTGCTGCCCTTTCCCCATCTTCCACGATTCTGAACGGGCCAGCCATGCCACCCATCGTGTCCGCCCATCGAGGCCAGTCACTTTCCGGCCCCGATGCAGTGCCTGAAGGCATGCGCGTCGATCCGCGCGGCCTGCCACGCACACTCGACGACCCCGCCTTGCAACGACTGGTCGACCAGGTGCACACCGCATGCACCGAACAGCGCAGGCTGCGCATCGTGGGTGGCGCCAGCAAGGCGTTCCTGTGCGCAGCGGCGCCAGCAGGCGCCGCCTCCTGCGAAGTACTGAGTACCCGGCCGCTGGCCGGCATAGTGGCGTATGAACCGTCCGAACTGGTCATCACGGCACGCGCAGGCACGCCACTCGCCGAAGTCGAAGAACTGCTGGCCCGCCATCAGCAATACCTGGCGTTCGAACCACCCCAGTTCGCGGGCGGCGCCACCGCGGGCGGCATGGTCGCAGCGGGCCTGAGCGGTCCGGGCCGTGCTACGCGAGGTCCAGTACGCGACTTCGTGCTGGGCGCGACCTTGCTCAACGGCCGGGGCCAGGTACTGTGCTTCGGCGGGCAAGTCATCAAGAACGTCGCGGGCTACGACGTCGCACGGCTGCTGTGCGGTTCATGGGGCACGCTCGGGGTCGTGCTGGAGGTGTCGCTGCGTGTGTCGCCTGCGCCGGTCGGTTCGGTCACCCTGCGCATCGCCATGGAGCAGAACGATGCCATCCGTGCCGTGAATCAGTGGCTGGCCGCAGCGCTGCCGGTCGACGCCTCGGCCTGGTGGCAGGGTATGCTCACCGTGCGCCTGCGGGGGGCCAACGCGGCGGTTCAGCGTGCCGTATCTGTCCTGCCAGGCGAGGTGGTGGAGGCCGACGTGGCCGGTACGTTCTGGGAGGACATTCGCAATCATGCGCATGCGTTCTTTCAGCACGCGCGAGCATCGGGCGTGCTGTGGCGAGTATCCGTGCCACCCACGGCGCCTGCGGCAAACTGGGGCGACGGCACTGGCGAACTGGTCGAGTGGCATGGAGGGTTACGCTGGGTCCACGCACCCGCGCCCGACGACAGAATACGCAGGCTGGCGCAGCACCTGGGTGGCCATGCCACCCTGTTCCATGGCGACGCCGGGGGCGTACCCGTGCTCACCCCACTGCCGCAGCCTCTGGCGCGTATCCACCAACGGCTGAAGCAGGCGTTCGACCCTGCCGGTGTCTTTCACGCACCCGCCTTCGCCGGCTGGTAGCACCGCAAGAACAGCCGTCATGCAAAGCAACCTTTCCGCCGAGTTTCGCGACACACCCGATGGCAGCCGCGCCGAGGCCATTCTCCGACGCTGCGTGCACTGCGGATTCTGTACTGCCACCTGTCCCACCTACCAGTTGCTGGGCAACGAGCTCGACAGCCCGCGCGGCCGCATCTATTTGATCAAACAAATTCTGGAGGGCGAGCCGGTCACGCACACCACTCAACAGCACCTGGACCGATGCCTGACCTGCCGCGCCTGCGAGACTACGTGCCCCTCTGGAGTTGAGTATGCCGCCCTGCTCGACATAGGCCGGCGCGTGGTCGCAGGCAGGATCGAGCGTCCGCCGCTTGAACGCCTGCTGCGCGTCGCATTGCGTGAACTGCTCGATTCACCCGTTTTCCCGGCCGCGCTCGCTGCTGGGCGCGCGTTGCGCCCCTTGCTGCCTGCGCGCATCCGCCAGAAAGTACCGGCACCGGCACGCAAACGCACCTGGCAGCCGCGCGAACTCCCGCGCAAGGTACTGCTGCCCGCCGGCTGCGTGCAGCCAGCCATGGCGCCCGGCATCGATGCCGCCACCCGTCGCGTGCTGGACACTGCCGGCATCCAGGCGATCACCGCGCCACGGGCGGGCTGTTGTGGCGCCATCCGGCTGCACCTTGCGGATCGCCCCGGGGCACAGGCCAACGCGCGCGCTTACATCGATGCCTGGTGGTCCTATGTGGAATCCGGCCAGGTGGAAGCCATCGTGAGCAATGCATCCGGCTGCGGCGTCACCATCAAGGAGTATGCCGACCTGTTCCCGAACGGCGAATATACCCACAAAGCACGACGCGTGGCCGAACTGGCCAGGGACCTCTCCGAATTGCTGCCCGATATCGTCGCGGCCGTGCGCTCGCAACTGGACCCGGCGCGTCTGCCGGCGCTGGTGCTGCATGTGCCATGCACACTGCAACATGGGCAGAAGCTCGGCGATCAGCTCTTGCCCGCGCTGTGCGAACTGGGATTCAGGGTGCGCATGGCGGAAAGCGATGATCACCTGTGCTGCGGCTCGGCCGGCACCCATGTCCTGTTACAGCCCGACCTTGCGACCCGCCTGCGCGACCGCAAGCTCGCAGCCCTGGAGCCTGCCCCCGATGAGGTCATCGTATCTGCCAACATCGGGTGCATCCATCATCTTCAGACTGGCACGCCCGTTCCGGTGCGTCACTGGGTAGAGGTCCTGGACGAGGCACTGGATTTCTCCGGACGGGCATGAGGCAATTCATTAACCAAATTCATAAATGCATTTAATAATTCTGATTTATTAAACATCGATTCCATGTTGCAATTGCCCATCACCCTCGGGTCATGGGCCGATCCCTGCAAAACCGCGTTGGCAGGCCCCTGCCCTGGCGCCGCTCGCGTTCGCTCCGGGCGCCATCCTCCCTCACGACATGAACACTAGTACAGCTGGAAGGAATGCAAGATGTCCAATGGTCTCGCAACTGACGTGCTCATAGCAGGCGCTGGCCCAGTGGGGCTGGTACTCGCGATGGATCTCGCATCACGCGGCATCAAGGTCACCGTGGTCGAACCCCGTGCGCGGCTGGAGCCGCCCAGCGTGAAATGCAACCACGTGTCGGCGCGCTCGATGGAAATCTTCCGCCGGCTGGGCGTGGCTGCCGCCGTGCGCGACAACGGTCTGCCGCCTGACTATCCGCACGACATCGCATACCGCATCACCGCTACGGGCGAGGAGCTGACCCGCATCCACATACCTTGCCGACGCGATCGCTACACCGACCTGACCGCCGCCGACGCGAACTGGCCCACCCCCGAGCCCCCACACCGCATCAACCAGATCTACCTGGAACCCACCCTGTTCAAGCATGCCGAGAAGCAGCCCGGCATCACCATCCTGAACCGTGTGCAGCTGGAGTCGTTCGAACAGGACGCCGAGGGCGTGACCTCGACCATTCGCAATGTCGACACCGGTGAGATGCAGACCATTCGCAGTACCTACATGGTCGGCTGTGATGGCGGCAAATCGACGGTGCGCAAGCTCATCGGCGCCTCGCTGCAGGGTGATCCGGTCGTCCAGCGCTGCCAGTCCACTTTCATCCGCGCGCCCAAGCTGCTGTCGATGTTCAGGCATCCGCCGGCATGGGCCACGTTCTCGCTCAACCCGCGCCGCTGCGGCAACATGTATGCCATCGATGGGCGCGAACTCTGGCTCATCCACAATTACCTGCGCGACGACGAACCGGACTTCGCGTCGGTTGACCGAGACCGCAGCATCCGCGACATCCTTGGTGTCGGCCCCGATTTCGAGTACGAAGTGATCAGCCATGAAGACTGGTACGGACGGCGCCTGGTGGCCGACAGGTTCCGCGACGGCCGCGTCTTCATCTGCGGTGACGCAGCGCATCTGTGGGTACCTTATGCCGGCTATGGCATGAACGCCGGCATCGCCGATGCGGCCGACCTCGCGTGGCTGATGGCGGCCCGCCTGCAAGGCTGGGGAGGCGAGCGCATTCTCGACGCCTATGAAGCCGAGCGGCATCCGATCACCGAGCAGGTGTCCTACTTCGCCATGAACCACGCACATGCCATGGCCAAGCAGCGGGGCGGCGTGCCGCAGGACATCGAAAAGCCCGGGCCGGAAGGCGATGCCTTGCGCGCCGAGCTGGGCCGCCAGGCGTACGAGCTCAATGTCAGGCAATACGCCGCGGCGGGGCTCAACTTCGGTTACTACTACGACCACTCACCCCTGATCGTCTACGACGGCGAGCAGGCGCCCGGTTATACGATGAACACCTTCACGCCCTCCACCGTGCCCGGCTGCCGCACCCCCTATTTCGAGCTGGAAGACGGCACTCCACTGTACGACGCCATGGGCGCGGGGTATACCCTGTTGCGCTTCGACCCGTCGGTGGACGTCGCGGCCCTGCAGGAAGCTGCTGCCGCGCGCGGCGTTCCGTTTGAAGTGCTCGACGTGAAGACGCACGATCCGCGCGCCGGGGTGTACCAGCACAAGCTGGTGCTGTCGCGGCCCGACCAGCACGTGGCCTGGCGCGGCAATGCCGTACCGGCGGACGCCATGGAGCTGGTCGACACGATTCGCGGCGCGCGCATCGGCCAGGGCTGACCGCTGCCCTGTCGCGGCCCGTGGGCAGGCAATACCCGCTGGCCTTTTTTGTCTGTACATTTCAGGAAGCACCCCGCAGACCCTTTCCCGCAAGAAAGCACGGGTCTGCGTCAGGCACCAATGGTACCCAACCGCTCGCGGAACAGCTCGATCATGGCCACGGCCGCCGGTGACAGGCTGTGCTCACGGCTGGTGATCAGGTACAGGTTGCGCTCGACGCTGGGATCGACCAGCGGCCGCGTCACCAGCGACGGGTTGCCAGTAAAGGTAACCAGGTGCCCTGGCAGCACCGAGACACCCAATCCGCGCGACGTCAGCGCCAACGCAGTCGAAAAGTAGGACACCTCCAGCGCCGGCTCGAAGCTGACTTCTGCCTCGCGCATGGCGTTGTCGACCAGGGCGCGTATGGCATTGCCATGGCGCACCGTGATGATCGGCTCGCCTGCCAGCTGCCGCCACGAGATTTCCGACAGACCGGCAAACGGGTGGTCGATGCGGCACACCACACCCAGCGTATCACGCAGCAGGGGTTCGAACTGCAGGGCGCTGTTGCGCGTATCCGGTGTTCCCACGCTGAACTCCACGGCGCGGTCGAGCACGGGGGCAAGCAGGCGATCGGGCCCGATGTCGTGGACTACGGGCCGCACGCGCGGATAGCGCGCACGAAACTCCAGCAACACGTCGGGAAGCAGGGTTGCCGCCACCGAGGTAGCCACGGCGAAATGCAGGATGCCCCGGCGCTTCTCGGCGAGCCCTCGGGTCCCCGCAACAAGCTGCCCCACCTCGCCCAGAATATGCTGGGCCGACGCATACACTTCATGTGCTGCCGCGGTAGGCCGCAGCGCGCGCGAGGTGCGGTCGAACAGGCGCACGCCCAGGACATCCTCCAGCTGCTGCAGCAACACGCTCATGGCCGATTGGGTCAGATGCATGGCCTGTGCCGCCCGTGTCAGGCTACCCAGACGGTACACGTGACAGAAGGCTTCCAGCTGCCGCAGCGTCGGTTTGTCCACGTCAGATCACTCGCATTCGATGCCTGCCAGCCGCACAAGCCGCCCCTGGTCGCAGTGTCGCGGCCGTACCGGTTCCGGGCCAGCACCCGGCCATGGCGTGGGAGCAGGCTTACCAGGGGTACGCACTGCCCAACTCGTCAACCAATTCGTTAACTTGTTATCGATCATACCACTCCGACGGCGCGCAGGCGCATCCGCCCGAGTACCCTCACCGTTGCCGGTCCGCCCATTCCCGTTTGCGGGACAGCGCCAGAGTGACGATAATGTATGACTTCGCCCGCAAGGGCGATACGCGCCGTGGCAATCTCGGGCTGCAACGAAAGTCCGGCACCCCACTGCCCACACCACACCGGTTCCATCGGGTTTGCTGCGACGCCTTTGACGCCACTTCCATTTTTCGCGCTTGCGGCGCACACGCTCTACCATGGCCAATTCAGAATTCCCCCGCATCAAGGTCGGCATTGTCGGTGGCACCGGCTATACCGGCGTCGAACTGCTCCGTCTTCTGTCCCAGCATCCTGCCGTCGAGCTCGTCGCCATCACCTCGCGTGGTGAAGAAGGCGTCCGGGTGGATGCCATGTTCCCCAACCTGCGCGGGCGCGTCGACCTCGCGTTCTCGCACCCCGACAACGCCCCGCTCACCCGGTGCGACGTCGTGTTCTTCGCCACGCCCCACGGCGTGGCCATGTCCCAGGCAAGGCAGCTGCTGACTCACGGCGTGAAAATCATCGACCTCGCCGCCGATTTCCGGCTCAAGAACATCGAAGCCTTCGAACGCTGGTACAAGATGCCGCACACCTGCCCCGATGTGCTGTCACAGGCGGTCTATGGCCTGCCCGAGCTGCACCGGGACGCGATCCGGTCGGCCAGTGTGGTGGGCAACCCAGGATGCTATCCCACCACGGTCGCTCTGGGGCTGGCGCCCCTCCTGCAACGTGGCCACCCGCTGGTTGAGACCCGGGGACTGATTGCCGACTGCAAGTCCGGGGTCACCGGAGCCGGACGCAAGGCCGAGATCGGCATCCTGTTTTCGGAAGCCTCCGACACCTTCAAGGCCTACGGCGTGTCCGGGCACCGGCATCACCCGGAGATCGTCGAACAGCTTGAAGCCTGGCTGGGCGACCCGGTCGAGCTCACCTTCGTGCCCCATCTCACGCCCATGGTGCGCGGCATGCATTCGACCCTGTACGCACGCATCCGGCCCGAGGCACGCGACACCAACTTCCAGGAAGTGTTCGAACAGTTCTACGCCAGCGAGCCGTTCGTCGACGTGCTGCCCCCGGGCAGCACCCCGGAAACCCGTTCGGTGCGGGCATCGAACATGGTTCGCATCGCGGTTTACCGTCCCGGCAGCGGTGACCAGCTGGTCATACTGGTGGTCCAGGACAACCTGGTCAAAGGTGCGTCGGGGCAGGCCGTGCAGAACATGAACCTGATGTTCGGGTTGCCTGAAACCACCGGCCTGACCCAAGTGGCGGTGCTGCCCTGAGCGCCCGGAAGATGCGCCAGCTGGCTGTCGTCCTGCTTCCCTTCGTGCTGGGCGCCGCCGTGGCTGGCGCCGGGTTCTACGCCTTCCGCCCGACGCCCGAGTCGGTCCGGGTCGAGCTGCGTGAAAAGGCCCAGATCCAGGCACAGCTGCAGCAGCAGCGCGCAAGCATCGAGTCGCTGCGGGCCCAGCTGGAGCTGGCTTCGCTGCGCGAGATCGAACAGCAGCTGCGGGTGCAGGAAATGGCGGACAGCGGTCTGGCCTGGCGCGCACGAGCGGAAAGTGCAGAACGCGAGCTGCAGGAGCTGCGCAACCAGCTGCAGGAACTGCGCAATCGCCTCGACATGGCGGTCGGCGAGAACCTCCACCTCAAGCAGACCACCCAGGATGCCTTGCGCCTGCTGCAGGACACCCGGGCCCAGATCAGTACGCTGGTAACGCAGGTCGGGCGTCTGCGCGGCGAACTTGCGGTCGCGGAAGCGGCCAAGACCCACCTGGCCCAGCAGCTGTCCGACGCACAGGACAAGGCCGCCCAGCTGCGCGAGAACCTCGCTTTCTTCGAGCAGCTGCTGCCCGACAGCGGCAACAGCTCGGAGGTAAGCATCCGGGCCGTCGAATTCACACCGGAAGGTCGACTCCTGCGCTACCGGCTGCTGGTCATGCGCAGCAGTCGTCCGGACCGCGACTTCACCGGCACACTGCGCTTTACCGCAACTGGCGAGCAGAATGGCGAAAGTGCTACCATAGACCTTGAACCGGTACCCACTGCCCCCATTTCCAGTGGAGCCAACCCTACCCCGCCTGTGGCAGGCACGGCATCCGCTGCTTCGCTCAACTTCCGACACTATCAACGCGTCAGCGGCTATCTGGCCTTGCCGGCAGATTTCACACCGCGAACCATTACCGTGCGCGTGCTCGAAGGCAAAACAGTTCGGGCTGAACACACCAGTACGTTGACTCCCAAGGAGTAATTCATGAACCCAACTGCAGAAACCGTCGACCTCGATACCCCGCCTGCGCCGCTCATCTTCACCGAAGCGGCCGCGAAGAAAGTGAAAGAGCTCATCGAGGAAGAAAACAACGATGCGCTCAAGCTGCGCGTCTTCGTTCAGGGCGGTGGCTGCTCGGGCTTCCAGTACGGCTTCACCTTCGATGAAGTAGTCAATGACGACGACACCACCCTCGACAAGAACGGCGTGCAACTGCTGATCGACCCGATCAGCCTGCAATACCTCATGGGCGCCGAGATCGACTACAAGGAAGATCTCGAAGGGGCGCAATTCGTCATTCGCAACCCCAATGCCGCCACCACCTGCGGCTGCGGTTCGTCGTTTTCGATCTGATCGGGACGTCACCTCCTGGATGCCACGAAGTCGCTGAAAACCCCCTGAACACCACCTGCGGCGGACCCACCGCACGAAGGTGCAGAGCGCACCGCGCCGCCGGGTTTCGGCAGCGTCCCAACCCTTTCACGCGCCCGGCCCTGGCCGGGCGTTTTGATGTCATGGCACTCATCACGTTAACCGACGCACACCTTGCCTACGGTCACCTTCCGCTGCTCGATCGGGCCACGTTCACGCTCGAGGCGGCGGAACGGGTCGGCCTGATCGGCCGCAATGGAACCGGCAAATCTTCGTTGCTCCGGATCCTGGCGGGCCAGATCGAGCCGGACGATGGCCAGATCGTGTTCCAGAGCGGCGTGCGGACCGCGTTCGTTCCCCAGGAACCGGAACTCGACGAGGATCACACCATCTTCGAGGCGGTGCTCGACACCGCCAGCCACCCGGCCGATCCGAGCGACCCTGACAGCTGGCGCCGTCCGGCACAGGTGCATGCACTGCTCGACAGACTGCAGTTGCCCGCCGAGCTGAAGGTCGCGGGACTATCGGGCGGCATGCGCAAGCGCGTGGCACTGGCACGGGCGCTCGCCCGCGAGCCCGATGTGCTGTTGCTTGACGAACCCACCAACCACCTCGACTTCGAGGGCATCAGCTGGCTGGAGTCCACCCTGCTGGCCTTTCCCGGCAGCGTGGTGGTCGTGACGCACGACCGCCGTTTCCTCGACGTGGTCGCAACCCGCATCGTCGAACTCGACCGCGGCCGCCTGAGCAGCTTTCCCGGCAACTTCAGCACGTACCAGGAACGCAAGGCCGAGCAGCTGGCCGCCGAAGCGCTCGAGAACGCCCGCTTCGACAAGCTGCTGGCCCAGGAAGAAGTGTGGATCCGCAAGGGCATCGAAGCCCGGCGTACCCGCAACGAAGGCCGAGTGCGGCGTCTGGAAGCCTTGCGCCGGCAACGCCAGGAGCGGCGCGAGCGCATGGGGAACGTCAGCATGGCAGTGGATGCCGGCCAACGCTCGGGCAAGCTGGTGGCCGAGCTTGTCGAGGTGAGCAAACGTTTCGGCACCAAGACCGTCATTCGCAACTACTCCACCACCGTCATGCGGGGCGACCGCATCGGCATCGTGGGTCCCAACGGCGCCGGCAAGACCACTTTGCTCAAGCTCATTCTGGGTGAGCTGCAGCCCGACGACGGCAGCGTGCGTCTGGGCACCAATCTGCAGGTCGCCTATTTTGACCAGATGCGCGAACAACTCGACCCCGAAGCCACGCTGGCCGACGTCATCAACCCGGGCAGCGAATGGGTCGAGATCGGCAACGAGCGCAAGCACGTCATGAGCTACCTGGGAGACTTCCTCTTCTCGCCTGCCCGCGCCCATTCGCCGGTGAAGAGCCTGTCGGGTGGCGAACGGGCACGCCTGCTGCTCGCCCGGCTGTTCGCCCGTCCGGCCAATGTGCTCGTACTCGACGAGCCCACCAACGACCTCGACATCGAAACGCTTGAACTGCTGGAAGACCTTCTGCAGGACTACTCCGGCACCGTGTTCCTGGTCAGCCACGACCGCGCCTTTCTGAACAACGTCGTCACCCAGGTGATCGCGTTCGAGGGTGACGGACAATGGCGCGATTATGTCGGTGGCTACGACGACTGGGTCGCGCAACGAGGCGACACCGCGCCCACCTCACGCAAGGCTGCCGACGCACGCGCCCCTGCACGTACGGCACGGCCCGCTCCGGAGCCAGCGTCAAGCGCGCAACGCGCAAGCCCACCGCGCCAGTCTGCTGCGCGCAGCGGGCGCCTGACCAGCTGGGAAGAGCGCGAGCTGGACGAACTGCCCGCGCAGATCGAAGCCCTGGAACAGGAACAGGCGGAACTGTCTGCGCAGCTGGCCAACCCCGACCTCTATCGGGACGGCCCGGAGAAAGCCGCCGCCATCAACGAACGGATTGCGGCCATCGAAGCCGAAATCAACCAGAAGATGGAGCGCTGGGAAGCGCTCGAGGCACGCCGCTAGCTGCCGGGCGGCGGTCGTGCGACGCCTCAGGCCACCGCGCTGCGGCCGCCGTCGATCTGGAAGATCGCCCCGGTCACGTGGCGCGATTCATCACTGGCGAGGAACAGCGCCATCCGGGCGATTTCTTCCGGGTCTGGCAGGCCCAGCAGGTGCTTCGCGACCGCCTGCGCCACACGCGGGTCGTGCTGGATGAAATGTTCCATCCTTTCCGTACGCACCGCTCCCGGCGCAATCACGTTGCAACGCACCTTGTGCTCGGCGAATTCCACGGCGATCGAACGCGACAGTGCGGTGACGCCGCCCTTGGCCGCTGTGTAGGCGTCGCGCCCCTTGAGGCCCCGCAGCGCCGCGATCGATCCCATGTTCACGATCGATCCGCCCCCCGCCTTGATCATTCGGGGAATGGCATGCCGACACGTCAGCACCGTACCGTACAGATCTACGCGGATGGCACGCCAGAATTCTTCCAGATCCATCTCGACGACTGAACGATCGTGCATGGTCGAGCCGCCCGCATTGTTCACCAGCACATCCATCTTGCCCGCCTGCTCCGCCGTAAACTCGACTGCAGCCCTGACCGAAGCCTCGTCGGTCACGTCCATGGGCACGAACCAGATGCGCCCTCCTTGCGCTGCGATCTCCCGGGCCGCTGCCTCGCCCCGTTCATGATTGATGTCGCCGATGACCACACGAGCACCTTCACGGCAGAACAACGCTGCCATGGCCTTGCCTATGCCGATGGAACCGCCGGTGATCAATACCGACTTGCCTTCCAGCCTGCTCACGAGTTTCTCCTGCTCCTGCCGGCCCCGTACCAGGACCGGACCTGCGTATTGCGATGATGTTCCAGCAACTGCACTGACGAAAGCGGGCAGCCCCGGCGCATGGCGAGCAGCCTGCGCACGACGCGTCCTGCCGCCTGAGCCGAACGCGAATCGCGGCTGGCGCCCGCACGAACCGGCAACTGCCCGCTGTGCCGCTCGCGACCGGCTCAGAGCGACGCGCCCGAGATCTTCACGATCTCATCCCAGCGAGCAATCTCGTCCTTGATGAATTGTGCAAATACCTCCTGGCCTTCGGCCTTCGGATCAATGCCAAGGCCTTCCAGCCTGGCCTTCACCTCGGGCTGCTGCATGCGGCGCAGGATGGCCTCGGTGAGCTTGTCGGCCACTTCCTTCGGCGTGCCTGCGGGGGCGAATACGCCAAACCAGGCACGCACGGTGAAGTCAGGCACGCCCTGCTCCTGTACCGTGGGCAGGTCGGGGAACACGGGGCTGCGGCTGGAGCCCGTCACTGCAATGGGACGGATCTTGCCTGAACGGATGAACGGCAGGGCCGCGGGTATGTCGACGAACATGACCTGGACATCGCCGGCCACCAGATCGGTAAGTGCCGCCACGCTGCCCCGGTAGGGTACGTGCAGCAGGTCGGTACCAGTCTTGACCTTGAACAATTGTCCGGACAGATGCTGCGAGCTGCCGTTGCCCGCTGAGCCGTAGGCCAGGCGGCCAGGGTTCTTCTTGCCGTACTCGATCAGCTCCTGAATGTTGTTGACGGGCAGGTTGTTGGTGACCACCACCACGTTCATCTGCTCGGCCAGCCAGGCCAGGGGCACGAATCCGTTGACCGGGTCGTAGGGCAGTTGCTCCCGATACAGGGCCGGATTGATGCCGTGCGTGGCGATCGTGCCCATGCCAATGGTGTAACCATCGGGCCTGGAACGGGCGAGTGCCTCGGTGCCGATGTTGCCACTTGCGCCCGTCCGGTTCTCAACCACTACGCTCTGGCCGAACTCTTTTTCGAGCTCGCCTGCCATGGTGCGCGCCAATGTGTCGAGCACGCCCCCGGTGGGGAACGGCACGATCAGACGCATTGGACGACTGGGGAAATCATCGGCCTGTGCATGAACCGATGCTGCGTGAAGCATGAATACAGCCAGAACGCCTTGCAGCAAAGTCTTGAACATCTAGTACTCTCCAAATATCACACCATTTGGGTGTGGACCATGCACCTGGTAAGGTGACAAAATCCCACGGTTGCCGCGATTCGCGGCATCCGGCTCATTTACGGATGGCAGGCGCAACGATTTAAAGTTGCAGCGACTGGTGAGTGAGGAAGCCCTCTACGCTGAAGCGGCCATTCTCCCGGCCATGACCGGACAATCCGAATCCGCCAAACGGCGCCGCAAGATTCTGCGCGCCGCCATTGACGCTGACCTGCCCGGTGCGCATGCGCCGGGCAATCCGGGCAGCGGAATCGGCTTCGCCCCAGACCGCGCCCGACAGCCCGTAGGGCGTTGCATTGGCCAGCGCTACCGCCTCGTCCTCCGAGGTATAGGTGAGCACGGCGAGCACCGGCCCGAACACCTCACGCTGCGCCAGCTCGGACTGGGGCTGGACACCCGTAAAGACCGTTGGCGCGACAAACCAGCCACGCTCGATGCCGGCGGGCCGCCCTTCACCCCCGCAGAGCAGCCGCGCACCCTCTGCCTGCGCGTTGGCAATGAAACGGTTGACCCGTTCGAATTGGTTACGGTTTGCCAGCGGCCCGAAGCGGGTGGATTCTTCCAGTGGTGCGCCACACTGCCACTCAGGCGCGGCGGCCAGCTGGACGAGCCGGGACTCCACCTGCTGCAGCAGCGCTTCTGGCACGATCAGGCGGGATTGTGCCACGCAGGTCTGGCCGGTATTGATCATGCAGCTGCGGAACACCGCCGGCAGGGCGGCGGCAAGGTCCGCGTCGGGCAGCAGCACCGCTGCCGACTTCCCCCCCAGCTCGAGTGCGAGCTGTTTCAGCGTGGGGGCCGCCACCTGCATGATCTTGCGTGCCACCGTCTCCGACCCCGTGAAGCTGATCATGTCGATGCCGGGATGACTGCAGAGCCGTTCTCCCACTTCGGGCCCGCCCCACACCATGTTGACTACGCCCGGAGGAATGCCGGCCTCATGCACTGCCTCCACGAACAGGCGTGCCACTCCAGGGGCAAACTCGCTGGGCTTCAGTACCGTGGTACAACCGGCTCCGAGCGTGCCCATCACTTTCGCGACGATCTGGTGCAGCGGGAAATTCCACGGCGTTACCGCCGCCACTACGCCCACCGGCACCCGGTGTACGGTGGAGTTGCCGATGTTTTCCGTCCAGTCGATGGCGTCAAGGCTTTCAATGCAGAGCGCGAGGTTGCGCAACGGCATGGGAATCTGCATGGCGCGACTGACGGCCACCGGCACACCGACTTCGCGCGCCAACGCCTGAACGAACGGCTCGGTACGGGCCATGAGCGCCGCGTGCAGACGTTCCAGCGCAGCCCGCCGAACCGCCAGAGGAGTTGCGGCCCACGACTCGAAAGCACGCACGGCGGCCGCGACGGCTGCGTCGACGTCAGCGGCGGAACACTCGACGACCTCGGCTTCCACCTCTTCCGTGGCCGGGTCGATGACGCTGAACCGCTTGCCGCCGGTAGCCGGGCGCCACGCGCCGTCAACGTAAAAATCCGGGTAATGCTGCATGGCACGACCTCACGATGCAAGCGGATTGGGTGGCGCACTGGCGGGATTCCCGGCCATGGGCTGCAGGCGCAGCAGGGGCCAGGGATTGGGCATCTCGCCCACGGGCACCTCGATGAGCACCGGACCGGCTTCGCTCAACGATTCGCGTACCGCGGCCCCCAGTTCGGCGGCACTGTGCGCTACCACACCCGGCACGCGGAACGCCTTCGCCAGCGTCATGAAATCCGGATTCTCCAGGTCGACCGCGACGTTCTCGCCGAACAGGCGCTTCTGAATTGCCCGGACATTTCCGAAATAGCCGTCGTTGAACACGATCAGCGTGACCGGCAGGCCGTACTTGCGGGCGGTGGCCAGCTCTTGCAGGTTCCATCCGAAACCGCCATCACCGGTAATGCAGACCACGCGGCTGCCTCCGGCCCCCACTGCCGCCCCCAGCGCCGCGGGAAACCCATAGCCCAGCGTGCCCTGGTACCCCGGCGCGATATACGTACGGGGTGCATACACCGGAAAGGCGACGCGTGCGAGGTACCCGACCTGGGTGAGTTCGTTGACGAAGATTCCGTCTTCGGGAAGTGCGGTGCGAATGGCCCGCAGAAAGTCGATCTGCGGACTGATCCGGTCGATCTGTTCCTGCGCCCATGCCTTGACCCTGGCCGCCTGGTCGTCGGACAGCACCGTGCGCGCAGCCACGCGCTCGGCAAGCCAGCCCAGCGCGGCGCGAGCATCAGCGCGCACGCTGACTTCACTTTCCCGAGGGGCACCCATGTCGGCGGCATCGATGTTGATGAAGGCGAATTTCAACCCGGGAACCGTCCACGAGCACGTCGGGGTCATCGCATCCATGAACCGGCTACCCACGACCACTGCCAGGTCAGCATGTTCGAATAGTGCCCGACCGCCCAGCGTACTGAACGCGAGCGGATGGCGGTCGGACAGGGCGCCGCGGCCGTTGTCGCTCATGACTACGGGAATGCGTGCCCGTTCTGCCAGCGCCTGCAATTCGGCGGTGGCGTTTGCAGCCAGTACCCCACCCCCGACATAAAGAACGGGAAACCGGGCGGCATCGATCAGCGCGGCCACCGTCTCGAGCCCGGCCGTGTCGAGATCTGCGCCTGCCTCGACGTGCGTCGGGGCAACCGGCGTGACGCCGTCGGGAACCTCGATGGAGGATTCCAGCAGGGTATGCGAGATCTCGATGGCAGTGGGGCGGGGCCGTCCGGCCACTGCCCGGCTGACGGCTTCCGCGACAGCGCCCGGGATGTCCTCCACCCGCGTGACGTTACGGTTCCACTTGGTAAGGCACCCGAGCAGGGTAGTCTGATTGCTGATTTCGTGCAGCATGCCGTAACCAGCGCCAATGCCGTGCAGGTGAATGTGACCACTGATCATGATCACTGGCGAGTTGGCGGCGTACGCCGTCGCCAGGCCGGCAGAGGCATTCAGCACGCCCGGACCCGGAACGACCATGGCCACCCCCGGCCGCCCCGTGACGCGCGCATAGCCGTCCGCCATGTAGGTCGTAGTCTGTTCATGCCGCGGCACGAAGAGGCGGATGCGATCGGAGTGCTGACGCAAAGCTTCCATGGCCCAGTCGAGCTGGATGCCCGGAATCGCGAAGACCGTATCGATTCGTTCATGGACGAGCGCCTCGGCGAGGAGTTGTCCGCCAGTTTTCTTCACCATGAATGCGTCCTTGAAGGGGAATGCAGGAGACGAGCCCGGCGTTCGGCCGGCACGCGCTGGTCGTGCGGGGACAGGCCCGCGGCAGTCCGCCATGCCGCTCGCGCGGAAAGCGCCACAGCATCTGGCAGCACTTCACCGGCGCCCAAGGCGGGTCGGCAAAGCTTCAAGAGTATAGGTGCTGGCGCTACACCCGAATAGCCTGTACTTTGTCCAAGGTGAACACCTTTGGTTATCATGCGGGGCTCACCACAGCGTTCTTTTCCTTCTTCGAAGCAATCAGCAGGGAACCAATCGTGAAACCCAACCAACTGCGCGCACTGGTGGCCGTCGCTGACACCGGCGGAATCCGGGGCGCCGCGCGCGTCCTGGGGCTATCGCAGGCTGCGATGACCAAGGCCCTGCGCGAACTGGAGGGACAGGTCGGGGTGCCCTTGCTCGAACGCACGTCACGGGGCACCCGGCTGACCGAGTACGGCAATGCACTGTGCGCCCGCGCGCGGGTGATCATGCGCGAGCTCGAACGCGCCCGCGAAGATATCGACCAGATGCGGGGAAAGGCCGGGGGCACGCTGACCATCAGCGTGTCGCCCATCGAATCGCTGACCATCCTGCCGGCGGCGTTCGAAGCTTTCCGACAAAAGTTTCCCCAGGTACGCCTGACCTGCTTTGAAGGGGTGCTGTCGGAAGCCTTGCAGAAGCTGCGCAATGGCACCCTGGATTTTGCAGTGAGCGCGGCCATTCCCGAACGTCTGGCCGACGAGTTCGTGTGGCACCCGTTGTATAGTTCGCGACTGCAGGTCGTGGCTCGACCCGGGCACCGCTGTGCCGACGCCAGCTGCCTGGCCGACCTGGCCGAGGAAGAATGGATCCTGAACAATACGCGCGAGGGATACAGCCATGTGCTGCTGGATGCCTTCCTGCGCGAAGGGCTGCCCCCACCAACGCGGATCATCCAGTGCCACTCCTTCCTCACGGAAATCGGCATGGTGGCCAACACCGACGTCATTACCATACTGCCCGAGAACATGCTCGACATCGAATGGGTGCGCGCCAGCGTGGTACCCATCGTTCCCGGGGTCACGTTTCCGACGGTTCAGAAAAGCATCATCACCCGCCGCGGCGTGCCGATGTCACCGGCCGCGAAGCATCTGATCGAATGCCTGAGCACCGAATACGCCCGCCGCCGCGACGCAGCACTCGCCCCCGGCACTGCCCTCGGGTGCGCGTCCGTGTCTGCCGCGACCGTGCTCGCCTGGACCGGCACCCCTGCAGATCACGCGGGATAGTACGCGCCCAGCACACGCCCGCCGGCGGCACCCGTCACGGCAGGCACGTTCGCGGGCATGCCCAATACGTGGGCGCGCGCAAGCCATGCGAACGCCAGCGCCTCGACCTGCTGTGGCGGGACTCCCAGTTCGAGGGTAGTACTCACCCGTAACCCGGGCAAGCGTGCAGCCAGCTCGCTCAGCAATACCGGATTATGTGCACCGCCGCCACAAGCAAAAACCTCGCGCGCCCAGGGTGCATGTGCCCGGATCGCCGCCGCGGCGGTTTCTGCCGTGAACGCGGCCAGCGTAGCCTGAACATCGGCGGGGCCAGGCACGCTTCCTGCCGTGGCCGCGAACTGGTGCAAGCGCGCATCCAGCCAGGTGGCATTGAAAAGATCGCGACCGGTGGATTTGGGTGGCATCTGCTGCAGCCAGGGCTCGCTGGCCAGCAGGTAGGAGAGCAAAGCCTGATCGACCCGACCCTGCCGGGCCCACTGCCCGTCGCGGTCGTAAGGCTGCCCGGTATGACGCTGGCACCAGAGATCGAGCAGCATGTTCGCCGGCCCCGTATCGAAACCGCGAGGCACCGCCGCAGTCCCGGCGGAACGTGCAGGCAGGATGGAGACATTGGCGATTCCACCCAGGTTGAGGATGACACGTTCGTGTTTGCCCGCGAACACCGCCTGGTGAAACGCAGGAACCAGCGGCGCACCCTGGCCGCCCGCCGCGACGTCGCGCGCGCGAAAGTCGGCCACAACCGGCAGCCGCACCGCTTCAGCGAGCCGCGCGGGTGCATTCAGCTGGATGGAATAGCCGAGCTCGGGCCGATGACGAACCGTCTGGCCGTGAGCCCCGATGGCGCGGACCAGGCTGCGGCTACGGGCGGGCAGCCGTGCGAGCAGAGCCTGCACCACCTGCGCATGCGCGTCGGCCAGCCGGTTGGCAGCAAGCGCGGCCCGGTGCAGTTCGTTGGTGCCCGGCTGGTTCAGGGCCAGCAGTTCCTCGCGCAGGGAATCCGGTAGCGTCTCGCTGGCCTCGGCCAGCACTCGCACCGGCTGAGCTTCGAAGTCGGCCACCACGCCATCCACTGCATCGAGACTGGTACCCGACATCAAGCCGATGTAGTAAGCGCGCCCGGCCTCGGCCGCCCCTGGATGGCGCGCGTCAGACATGGCCGGCACCCATTGCAGTGTAGCGGGAAGTCATGGACATGGCAGCCCGCTCACGGCGCGGCTGCCTCCGCGTCCGCATCCTCGGCCATTGCCAATGTCTCGGCCGCCACCGTGCCCTCATCCTGCAGCCGCTGCAGCTGGGCCAGCATGTTGAGCTGGCCCTGATAGGGTGTGACGTGTTCCCGAAAACGGGCAAGCGCCTCTCCCTTGAGGGTCTGGGCGATGGGGATGTCGGCCGATTGCGGATCGATGGGCGAACCCGCCACACGGAACTCGTAATGCAGGTGCGGCCCGGTCGCCATGCCGGTGGCACCGACGTAACCGACGACCTCTCCTTGGGCGACCTTCGAGCCTTTTTTCAGACCGTTGGCAAAGCCGTTGAGGTGGGCGTACAGGGTGGAATATTCGCCATGGTGGCGCACGATGACCACCTTGCCGTAGCCCCGTTGGGTACCGACGAAGTCGACCACGCCATCACCGGTGGTGCGTACCGGCGTGCCGGTCGGTGCCGCATAGTCGATGCCCTTGTGCCCACGCATCGTGTTCAGGATGGGGTGCTTGCGCATGCCGAAACCGGAACTGATGCGCGTGAACTCGAGCGGCACACGCAGGAAGGCGCGGCGACGGCTGGTGCCGTCGAAGGCAAAGTAGCC
>ERZ777003.1871-NODE-1871-length-28055-cov-7.309714_pt1 | contig 28055 bp, 23 predicted proteins | sample MGYA00374956_ERZ777003 | MGnify/ENA primary metagenome ERZ777003 (study PRJEB29302, sample SAMN06268252) | bioreactor metagenome | isolation source: Joint BioEnergy Institute, California, USA | place: USA:Joint BioEnergy Institute, California, USA | collected... | reverse complement strand
CGCGCCTATGCCGCGCTGCGCCTCGCCCGGCTGCGCGCGATGGACCCGGTGCGGACGCAGGAGCGCCTGCTGCTGCGCCTCGTCCGACGCGCCGCGCGGACGCGCTTCGGCCGCGCGCATGGCTTCGACGCGATCCGCTCGGTTGCCGATTTCCAGGCGCGCGTGCCGCTCCGCCGCTACGAGGCCTTCTGGGACGAGTACTGGCGCGCAGCCTACCCCGTGCTGGAGGACGTGACCTGGCCCGGCCGGGTGCCCTATTTCGCCCTCTCCTCCGGCACGACCTCCGGCCGGACGAAATACATCCCCGTGACGCGGGCGATGGTGGAGGCGAACCGCACCGCGGCGCTGGACGTGCTGTGCTGGCACCTGGCGCACCACACGGCGAGCCGCGCCCTCGGCGGACTCTCCTTCATGCTCGGCGGTTCGACCGCGCTCGAGGAGGTCGCCAAGGGCGTGCGCCAGGGCGACCTCTCCGGCATCGCCGCCGCGGAGGTGCCGGTCTGGGCGCGTCCCTGGTCCTGGCCGCCCGCCGAGCTCGCGCTGATCGCCGACTGGGACCGCAAGCTCGCTGCCCTTGCCGAGGCCGCACCCGTCCAGCGCATCCGCGTGCTCAGCGGCACGCCGAGCTGGCTGCTGATGCTGTTCGAGCGCCTTGCCGAGCACCACGGCCGCCCGCCACTACCGGTGCTGGAGCTGCTGGTGCATGGCGGCGTCGCCTGGGCGCCCTATCGCGACCGCGTCGCGCCCTGGCTGCCGCCGGGCTGCGCGACGCGCGAGGTCTATGCGGCGAGCGAGGGCTTCCTCGCCATCGCCGACCGCGGCGACGGCGAGGGCATGCGGCTCCTGCTCGACGGGAGCTGCTTCCTGGAGTTCGTCCCGCTGGAGGAACTCGATTCGCCCCGCCCGACCCGGCACTGGGCGGCGACGATCGAGACCGGTGTGGACTACGCGATCGTCGTCTCCTCCTGCGCCGGCCTCTGGGCCTATGTCGTGGGCGACACAGTGCGCTTCGTGGACCGCGCGCCGCCGCGCCTGCTGGTGACGGGCCGCACCTCCTACACCCTCTCGGCCTTCGGCGAGCATCTGAGCGGCGAGGAAATCGAGTCCGCGCTGCTCGCGGCCGCGCGCGAGACGGGCGTGGCGGTGGAGGAGTACAGCGTCGGCCCGGTGTTCGGCCGCGCCGCGGGCCACCACCGCTGGCTGGTGGAGGCGGCGGCGCCGGCGGAGGACGGCGCCGCGCCGCGCCTCGCCGCGGCGCTCGACGCCGCGCTGTGCGCCGAGAACGACGACTACCGCGCGCATCGCGAGGGACGGCAGCTTGATCCGCCGGAGGTCACGCTTCTCCCGCCCGGCGCCTTCACCGAGTGGATGCGGCGCGAGGGGAAGCTCGGCGGCCAGCACAAGGTGCCGCGCGTCGTCGCCGATCCGGAGCGGTTCGCGGCGATGGTGGCGGCGCTGGCGCCGGGCCAGGCCGCCGGATCGCGCTGACGGGGAATCGGGGACAAGGAAGAAGCCGTCGCGGACACCCCCCCGAGCCGGTTCATTGCACCGATCCGCGTTGAACCATCCCGCATGCCGCGGGCATCAGCGGTCCAGAGTCTTGCTCCGGCGCTCATGTTCTCTTATTGTTCTCTTTTGCGGACCCGCCACGCCACGCCCCAGCCGAGCATGGAGCCCTGCCCCCACCTCCCGCCCGCACCGGAAGCCCCTGCGTCGGGAGCGGGCCGCACCACCGGCGTCCCGCACCCGCCAATGCGGGCCCTGCGCCGAATCGCCTCTGGCGCGGCGCGCATCGGGTCCGAATCGGTTCTCCGGCTCACCCGCCCCGCCGCGGCCATTTTGTCCGAAACACGCACTCTGGCGACCCCGCCGCGCAGCGAATCGGCCCCCTTCGCCGAGTGCCCGGTCCGCCCCCGCGCCCATGCCGCGCGGAGCCCCCTCCCCGCCCCAGGGTCGCTCCTGAAACGCCCTTCGGGCCGGCCAACCCGCCCGCCGACGCGCCTTCCGGCCACGCGCCACAGCCACGGAACGGCGCCGCGCAACGAGCCGGCATCGCTAGAGCCGCGCCCGCGGTGGCCCGGACGCCCTCGCCTCGCTAGATTGGCCCCAGGGGACAGAAGCCAGACATGAACGACCTTTTCGGCCGGGGGCGCCTCGCCAAAGCCGCCATCGGCCAGAGCGACTCCTACTCGGCCAAGGACATCGAGGTGCTGGAGGGGCTGGAGCCCGTCCGCCGCCGCCCCGGCATGTACATCGGCGGCACGGACGAGAACGCCCTCCACCACCTGGCCGCCGAGATCATCGACAACGCCATGGACGAGGCGGTGGCCGGCCACGCCGACCGCATCGAGGTGACGCTCGAGCCCGGCAACTGGCTGACCGTGCGCGACAACGGGCGCGGCATCCCGGTGGACCCGCACCCGAAATTTCCGAAACTCTCGGCGCTGGAGGTCATCCTCACCACCCTCCATTCGGGCGGCAAGTTCTCCGGCAAGGCCTACGAAACCTCGGGCGGCCTGCACGGCGTCGGCTCCTCGGTCGTCAACGCGCTCTCCGAGCGGATGGAGGTGGAGGTCGCCCGCGACCGCACCCTCTTCACCCAGGCCTTCGAGCGCGGCCGGCCGGTCACGAAGCTGAAGAACGCCGGCCCGGTGCACAACCGCCGCGGCACCACCGTGCGCTTCCGGCCGGACCCGCAGATCTTCGGCAAGCACGAGTTCAGCCCGGCACGGCTCTACCGGTTCTGCCGCTCCAAGGCCTACCTGTTCCGCGGCGTGGAGATCCGCTGGTCCTGCGACCCGTCGCTGATCAAGGATGGTGACGGCACTGCCGTCACGCCGGCCCAGGCGGTGCTGCACTTCCCGGGCGGGCTCGCGGACTTCCTGTCGAGCGCGATCGAGGGCCGCAGCCAGGTGGTGCCCGCGATCTGGGCCGAGCAGGTGCAGTTCCCGGACGGCCAGGGCCGCGCCGAATGGGCGCTGACTTGGCTCGAACAGGGCGAGTCCTTCCTCAACACCTACGCCAACACCATCCCCACCTCCCAGGGCGGCACGCACGAGGCCGGGCTGCGCAACGCGCTGGTCAAGGGCCTGCGCGCCTATGGCGAGCTGAAGAAGGACAAGCGCGCGGCCAACATCACGGCCGAGGACGTGCTCGGCTCGATGGCCGGCATGCTCTCGGTCTTCATCCGCGAGCCGCATTTCCAGGGCCAGACCAAGGAAAAGCTGACCTCGCCGGAAGCCCAGCGGCTGGTCGAAGGGGTGATGCGCGACCACTTCGACCACTGGCTCGCCGGCGACCCGACCACCGCCGACAACCTCCTCGCCTTCGTCATCGAGCGCGCCGAGGAGCGCATCCGCCGGCGCGAGCAGAAGGAGACGCCGCGGAAGTCCGCGACCCGCAAGCTGCGCCTGCCCGGCAAGCTCGCCGACTGCGCGCGGGAGAGCGCGGAGGGGACGGAGCTGTTCCTGGTGGAGGGCGACTCCGCCGGCGGCTCCGCCAAGCAGGCGCGCGACCGCGAGACCCAGGCGGTGCTGCCGCTCCGGGGCAAGATCCTGAACGTCGCCAGCGCCAGCGCCGACAAGCTCCGGCAGAACCAGGAGCTCAAGGACCTGATCGAGGCTCTGGGCTGCGGCGCGGGGGAGAAGTTCGACATCGGCCGGCTGCGCTACGGCCGCGTGGTCATCATGACCGACGCGGACGTGGACGGCGCCCATATCGCCGCCCTGCTGATGACCTTCTTCTACAAGGAGCTGCCGGAGCTGGTCCGCCAGGGCCGGGTGTTCCTCGCCCAGCCGCCGCTCTACCGCCTGCAGGGGGGTGGCAAGACCCTCTACGCGCGCGACGACGCGGACCGGGAGCGGCTGCTCAAGAAGGAGTTCAAGGCCGGCCAGCGGGTCGAGATCAGTCGCTTCAAGGGCCTCGGCGAGATGCCGCCCGCCTCCCTCAAGGAAACCACCATGGACCCGCGCCGGCGGACGCTGCTCAAGGTGGTCCTGCCGCCGGAGGAGCGGGCGAAGACGTCCGAGCTGATCGAGGCGCTGATGGGCCGCCGGCCGGAGCTGCGCTTCAAGTTCATCCAGGAGAACGCGGCGAAGCTCGACGAGGCGGAGGTGGACGTCTGACCGCCGCTGTGGCGCAATCCCCCAACGACCGACAGCGGGGGACCGCCAGATGGCGAAGTTCAAGATCGTCACGCCCGCCGGCGCCAGCTTCACGGTGGCCGGCGGCGGCTATGGGTACGAGATGGAGGCGCTCGAGGGCCTCGACGCCGAGATCGTCGAGTGCCCGGCGACCGAGGAAGGCTTCATCGCCGCCGCGCGTGACGCCGACGCGGTCTATGCCAAGGGCATGAAGTTCACCCGGCGCATGATCGAGGCGCTGGAGCGCTGCCGCATCATCGCCCTCGGCACCGTCGGCGTGGACTACGTGGACGTCGCCGCCGCGACCGAGAAGGGCATCCCCGTCACCAATTGCCCCGACACCTTCATCGAGGAGGTCGCGGACCACGCGATGATGCTGCTCCTCGCCGCGCACCGCCGCGCGCTGGAGCAGGACCGCATGGTGCGGGAAGGCCGCTGGGCGGAGGGCCGGCCGCAGCTCCTGCAGATCCCGCGCCTGATGGGCCAGACCCTCGGCTTCATCGGCTTCGGCCGCGTCGCCCGCGCCACCGCCCGCCGCGCCGCTCCCTTCGGCCTGCGGATGGTGGCCTTCGACCCCTATGTCGAGGAGCTGCTGATGGTGTCCTACGGCGTCCATCCCGTCTCGCTCCCCGAACTGCTGGCGCAGAGCGACTTCGTCTCGATGCACCTGCCAGACAGGCCCGAGACCAAGGGCTTCCTGCAGGAGAAGCACTTCCGGCAGATGAAGCGGAACGCGATCTTCATCAACACCGGCCGCGGCCCGACCGTCGTCGAATCCGCCCTGATCCGGGCGCTCCAGGAAGGCTGGATCGCCGGCGCCGGCCTCGACGTGTTCGAGGTGGAGCCGACGAAGCCGGACAACCCGCTGCACAAGATGACCAATGTCATCCTCTCGCCGCACAACGCCTCCGCCTCCTCGCGCTTCGATCCGGCGCGCAGGCGCCGCGTCGGGCAGGAGCTGGCGCTGGTGCTCTCCGGCAAGTGGCCGATGAGCTGCGTCAACCCGACGGTGCTGGAGAGGTCGGGGCTGCGCCGCTGGCAGCCCTACTCGATGGAGCGCGGCCCGAACAGTTGAAGCATCCCGGCGGCGCCCCCCGGCGCGGGCGCGACCTAGGCGGTCTGCGGACCAGCCGCCCCCCGGGCGGCGCTGTCCTGAGCGGGCGGCGCCGCGATCCCGCCTGCCGTGGCCTCCTTCGCCGCCGCCATCGCCGGCAGCGCGGCGGCGAGGAGCTCCGCCGTCGCCGGGTTCACCGCAATCGGCACGTCGCGCAGCGTGGCGATGCGGATCAGCGCCCGCACATCCGGCTCGTGCGGCTGCGCCCAGAGCGGGTCGAACAGGAAGACGATCGCGTCCACCCGGCCCTCCGCCACCCGCGCACCGATCTGCTGGTCGCCGCCGAGCGGCCCGCTCAGCACCGCCTCCACCCGCAGTTCCGGGTAGCGTTCACGGATGCGCGCGCCGGTGGTGCCGGTGGCGAGCAGGAGGTGCGGCCGCAGCACCTCGATGTGGCGGCCGATCCATTCCACCAGCACGGGCTTGGAGGTATCGTGCGCGATGACGGCGATGGTGAGCGGCATGCCGCGCCGTCCTCTCCGATGTGCGGTCAGTCCAGGATCGCCGCCCGACTCAACGGCCGAGCCGTGCGGTTCCACAGCGTGCGGATCGTCTCGCTCACCCGCACCGGGTCGGCGAGGCCGCGCAGGACGTGCGTCTCCTCGCTCCGCCCCTCGAGCGACTTGATGACGATGTCGCCGATGCCGACCAGGCGCTGGTAGAGGCTCTGCCGCACCACCACGTCGCGGATGCGGAAGATCTCCACATCGTCGCGCGTCCGCGTCCAGAAGCCCTGTTCGAGGATGATGCGCTCATTGGTCAGGGTCACGCGCTGGCGGCCGAGGAAAGGCAGGCCGAGCAGCAGGCAGGAGAGGAGGAAGCGCGCCGGGCCGTAGGAGCGCTTGGTCTCGCGCGCCTCCAGCACCGTCTGCTCGCTGCCCTCCGCCGCTGGCGCCAGAACAGTCATTCGCGCATTTCCCCAACCGGTCACGCCGCGGCCGGTGTAGTCGGAGCGCGCGCCGACCGGCAACCACCGCCGCTGCCGACTGGCTGCGCGCCACGATCCGCCGCCCTCAGCCGGCGACGCGTCCCCAGGCGGCGCCGTTTGGCGTGGGGCAGTTGCAAGCGTCGCCCGGCGTCGCAGGTTCCTGCAAGGGGCAGGTCACAGCGCCGGCAACGCAGGTCGCGCCTGCGGCAGGCGGGTAGTAGGCGGGCGGCGGGGGATAAGGAGGCGCGTAGGGGTAGCCGTAATAGGGATAGCCGTAATAACCGGGCGCTAGGTTGATTCCCACGCCAAAGGTCACGGCCGGAACGAAGACGCCGTAGCCCCACCAGCCCCAGGGGCGATACCAACCCCAGGCACCTGCGGGCCGATACCAGCTCCAGGTACCCCAGGGGCGATACCAGGCGCGGTAGTAGGGGAAGGGGCGATAGGCCCAGCCGCCCCAGGGTGCGCCGAGGCCGGGTCGGTAGGGCGATCCGGCCCCAGGCGGCGGGCGCCAGGCGTGGTTGGCGGACCAGCCGGGTGCCGGCGGCGGGCGCCAGCCGCGGTTGGCAGACCATCCGGGCGCCGGTGGCGGCCGCCCGACGAACCCGCCGGCAGGCGGCGGCCGGAAGCCGCCCCCCGGGCCTCTGGGCGGCGAGCCGAACCGGATGCCACCACCGCCGGGGCTGGACCAACGTTGCGCCTCGGCGGGTGCGCCGGGCGCTGTCGCCACCAAGCCGGCGACGCCGAGCGTGACCGCGGCCAGGAGCGGCAACGGGCGGAGCGGGAGACGGAGCTTCATGGTGGTTCCCTGCGGCCCCTCCGGTGGCGCCGGCAGAGCCGCCCTCTGTGCGGGAGCGATGGATACTAGCACCGAACGCCCCGCATGCGGACGAGGATGGCGCAGCGCCCGCGCCAACAGTTGGCGACGGACGACGAGGCCTGCGCCCGGGGCTTCCCTTCCCGCCGACCGCAGGCCAAGACAGCGGCACGGCGGAGCGCCATGGCCCGGCAGCCATCCCCACCTCCCCCGGCCGATACGCCGCAGGAAACTCGGTTCGCCTGGGCGGGGCCCCGCGCGCGCCTGGGCGCGGTGCCGCCATGCCCTCGGCGCAACCGCGGCAGGCCCGGAAAACCTTGATTCCTGGTGGGAATGCGCGCATATGCGGGGCGCACGCGGAACGGCGGACCAGGGGCACCGTTAGCCCCACGGCGACACGCCGTCTCTTGCCGCCCGATGGCATTGCCGCCGACGGCCTGGCCGTCGTGGCGCCCGCCGCCTCAATCCGGCGAAGGAAAGTACTGAACTTGACCGAGCTTACCGACGCGACCGCCTCCCCTGCTGCGGCCGAGACGCACGACACCACCATCGCCCCGACCGGCGATCATGCCGCTGTTGCCGCTGCCGCGGCGCTCGACCCGGTGCAGGCCATGGCGGCCGAGGAGGCAGCGCAGATCGAGGCTGAGCGCGAGGCCCATGAGCATGACGAGGTTGCGGCCCCCGCCGAGCCGCCCCGCACCACCTTCGCCGATATCGGCCTGTCCGAGCCGGTCCTGAAGGCGCTCGAGGAAGCAGGCTACGCGCACCCGACGCCGATCCAGGAGAAGGCGATCCCCTTCGTGCTAATGGGCCGCGACGTGCTCGGCGTGGCGCAGACCGGCACGGGCAAGACGGCGGCCTTTACCCTGCCCATGCTCGACATCCTGCAGGGCACGCGCGCCAAGGCGCGCATGCCACGCAGCCTGATCCTCGAGCCGACGCGCGAGTTGGCGCTCCAGGTCGCCGAGAACTTCGTCAAGTACGGCAAGCATCTGAAGCTCGTCCACGCGCTGCTGATCGGCGGCGAGAGCATGGACGAGCAGCGCGCCGTGCTGGAGAAGGGCGTGGACGTGCTGATCGCGACGCCCGGCCGGCTGCTCGACCTGTTCGACCGTGGGCGCATCCTGCTCGCCGACGTCAAGGTGCTGGTGATCGACGAGGCGGACCGCATGCTCGACATGGGGTTCATCCCCGACGTCGAGCGCATCGTCTCACTGCTTCCGAAGATCCGGCAGACGCTGTTCTTCTCTGCCACCATGGCGCCGGAGATCCGCCGCCTGGCCGACGCCTTCCTGTCGAACCCGAAGGAGATCGAGGTGGCGCGGCCGGCCACCGTCGCCTCCACCATCGTCACCGGCGTCGCGCTGGTGCGCGAGCGCGAGAAGCGCGAGGCCCTGCGGCGGCTGATCCGGCAGCAGGATGTGCAGAACGCGCTGATCTTCTGCAACCGCAAGGTGGACGTGGACATCCTCTACCGCAGCCTCAAGCGCCACGGCTTCTCGGTTGGCGCGCTGCACGGGGACATGGACCAGTCGCAGCGCTTCGCCACGCTCAACGCCTTCAAGGCGGGCGAGATCAGGCTGCTCGTCTGCTCCGACGTGGCGGCGCGCGGGCTCGACATCGGCGGCCTGTCGCACGTGTTCAACTTCGACGTGCCCTTCCACGCCGAAGACTACGTGCACCGCATCGGGCGGACCGGGCGCGCGGGACGCGAGGGACACGCCTACACCTTCGCAACGCCGGAGGACGCGAAGCGCCTCGCCGCGATCGAGAAGCTGACGGGACAGCCGATCCCGCGCATCACGATCGAAGGCATCGAGCCGGTGAGCGAGGAAGAGATGGCCGAGGCGGCGGCCTCCGCCGAGAATGGCCGGCGCGGCCGGGGCAGCCGTCGCGGCGCGGCTGCCGCGGCGCCGAAGGGTACGAGCGCCGCCGAGGGACGGCGCAGTGCGGCCGGCGGTGCCACTCGCGAGGGCCGCGGCGCTGCCAGCAAGCGTCGCGGCGAGGAGGCCTCGTCGCCACGGCGCGAGACCACCCGGCGCGGCCGACGTGGCGAAGGCCAGGTGGCGGGGACCGAAACCACGGCAGCCGCCCCGGTGGAGCAGCGGCCGGAACGCGAGCGGCATGTGCGCGAGCGTCCTGCGAGCGGCGAGCGCGGGCGTCACGAGCGCGGCCGCGGCGAGGTGCGTGCGGAGGCGACGCCGACGACGCGTCGCCGCGATGACCGCGACCTCGGCCCCAGTGTCCTCGGCTTCGGCGACGCGGTGCCGGCCTTCATGACCATCCCGATCCCGCGCCCGCGTCGCGGCGGCGGCACGTCGGAACCGACCCCCGAGGCTGAGGCGGCCTGATCCTCTGCCGCGGCGGTGGCGCGCACATTCGCCGCCGCTGGCCGTTAGCGCCTGTCCTTGCGTTGCCAGACCTCGCGGGTGACGGCATTTTCCGCGCGCCCGTCGCCCTCAGACACTGGACGGAGCGAGGAGATGCCAATGACCAACGCTACCCCTGCCGGGCGCTCCGCCCCTGCCTTCGCCTGGGACGATCCGCTACTGCTCGACGCCCAGCTCAGCGAGGACGAGCGGATGATCCGCGATTCCGCGCGGCAGTTCTGCCAGGAGCGGCTGATGCCGCGCATCCTGGAGGCCAATCGGCAAGAGCGGTTCGACCGCGAGATCATGAACGAGTTCGGGGAGATGGGCTTCCTCGGCGCGACCTTGCAGGGCTATGGCTGCGCCGGAGTCTCCTACGTCTCCTACGGGCTGATGGCGCGCGAGGTGGAGCGGGTGGATTCCGGCTACCGCTCGGCCTTTTCCGTGCAGTCCTCGCTGGTGATGTTCCCGATCCACGCCTACGGGTCGGAGGAGCAGAAGCAAAAGTACCTGCCGAAGCTACGCACCGGCGAGTGGGTCGGCTGCTTCGGCCTCACCGAACCGGACGCGGGCTCCGACCCCTCCTCGATGCGCACGCGCGCGCGGAAGGTGGACGGCGGGTGGCGGCTCTCCGGCTCCAAGACCTGGATCACCAACGCGCCGATCGCCGATGTCTGCGTGGTCTGGGCGAAGGATGACGAGGGGCGGATCCGCGGCTTCCTGCTTGAGCGAGGCATGAAGGGCCTGACGACGCCGAAGATCGAGGGCAAGTTCAGCCTGCGCGCCTCCGTCACCGGCATGATCATGATGGACGATGTGTTCGTGCCGGAGGAGAACCGTCTGCCGGGCGTGAAGTCCCTCGCCGGTCCCTTCTCCTGCCTCAACCGCGCGCGCTACGGCATCGCCTGGGGCGCGATGGGCGCGGCGGAGTTCTGCTGGCACGCGGCGCGCGACTACACGCTGAACCGCAAGATGTTCGGGCGCCCCCTGGCGCAGACCCAGCTCATCCAGAAGAAGCTCGCCGACATGCAGACCGAGATCGCGCTCGGCCTGCAGGCGGCGCTGCGCGTCGGACGCCTGTTCGATGAGGGCAAGGTCGCGCCGGAGATGATCTCGCTCGTCAAGCGAAACAACTGCGGCAAGGCGCTCGACATCGCGCGCGTCGCGCGCGACATGCACGGCGGCAACGGGATCGTGGACGAGTACCACGTGATCCGCCACGTCATGAACCTCGAGACGGTGAACACCTACGAGGGCACGCACGACGTGCACGCGCTGATCCTCGGCCGCGCGCAGACCGGGCTGAACGCCTTCGGCGGGTGAGCGGGGGGACCGCAGACCTCCTGATCGAGCGGATCGGCGCCGCCGGCGACGGCGTCGCCGCATTGGACGACGGCACGCCGGTCTTTGTCGCCGGCGCGCTGCCCGGCGAGCGGGTGCGCGCGCGCCTGCTCGGCCGCCGCGGCGAGGGCCAAGCCGCCGTGGCCGAGGCGATCCTCGCCCCCGGCCCCGATCGCGTCGCGCCGCCCTGCCCGCACTTCCTCGACGGCTGCGGTGGCTGCGCGCTGCAGCACTGGGCCGATGCGCCCTACGCGGCCTGGAAGCGCGAGCGCGTCGCCGCAGCGCTGGAGCGCGCGGGCTACGCCAGACCGGCCGTCGCCGAGCCCGCGCGCACGCCGCCCCGCGCTCGCCGCCGCGCCGATTTCGCGCTGCGCCGCGCGCCGGACGGAAGCGTCGCGATCGGCTTCCACCTGCGCGGCAGCTCCGCGGTGCTCGACCTCACCGACTGCTGCATCCTCGACCCGCGCCTGTTCGCGCTGCTCGATCCGCTGCGAATCGCACTGCGCAGCCTGAACGCGCTGCGACGCGAGGGCTCGGCGATCGTGAACCTGCTCGACACCGGGCCCGACCTGCTGCTGCGCACCGACGCGCCGCTCACCCCGGCTGACCGAGCCGCGCTCGCCGCCTTCGCGCAGGCACAGGCGATCGCCCGCATCGCCCATGCGCGTGGCGACGCCGCACCGGAGACCGCAGCGCAGCTCGGCCCCGCCACCATCCGCTTCGCCGGGGTCGAGGTCACGCCGCCACCCGGGGCCTTCCTCCAAGCCAGCCCGCAGGGCGAGGCCGCGATCGTCGCCGCCGTGCTCGCCGGCCTGCCGGAGAGGCTGTCCGCCCGCGCGCGCATCGCCGATCTCTATGCCGGCGTCGGCACCCTCACCTTCCCCCTCGCGGCGCGTGCCCGGACCTTCGCCTTCGAGGGCGCCGCCGAGGCGCTGGCCGCGCTCGACGCCGCCGCGCGCCGGTCCGGCGTGGCGCGCGTGGAGGCGCATCGCCGCGATCTCGCACGCCAGCCACTGCTTCCAACCGAGCTCGCCCAGTTCGCTGCGGTGGTGCTCGATCCGCCCTATGCCGGCGCCGCCGCGCAGGTCGCGCAGATCGCCCGCGCAGCGCATGACGCCCGCCCCCCACGCGTGATCTATGTCTCGTGCAATCCCGCAGCGCTCGCCCGCGACGCCGCCGTGCTACGCCGCGCCGGCTATACGCTGCTTGCCGCAACGCCGGTGGACCAGTTCCTGTGGTCCGCGCAGATCGAGGCCGTCGCGGTCTTCGCGCGAGGCTCCGCCCGCGGCGCCTGAGCTAACGCGGCTCGACCTGCGAGAGGTAGAGCATCGCCGCGGCGTCGCGGCCGAGCACCTCCTCCGCTGTGCAGGGCCGCGCACGGCCGTCACCCTCGACCAGGCGCAGGGGGAAGTGGCGCGCGAATTGCTCCAACAGCCTGGCCGCCTGGGGCACGCGACGGGCGTCGAAATCGAACAGTATGCGCAGCCGCGGCTGCTGGCGCGTGATCAGGCCCTGCATGCCGCGCCAGATCTCCCCCTCGGCGCCCGGCGCGTCGATCTTGACGAGGTCCACGCGCTCCTCGGCGAAGTCGTCGAGCGCCACGGTCGGGACGGCGTATACCCGGAGGCCGCCAGCTGCCGAATCCGGCTCCGGGGCGTCTCGCGGCAGGATATGGGCCGATTGGGGGGTAGAAGGCGGGACCTGCAGGCGCACCGTGCCGCCACCTCGGGCGCAGACCGCCACGGCATGCGCGCTGGCCTGCGACATCCCGTTCAGCATGAGGCTGCGCGCGAGTAGCGCGTGCGCCCGAGGGTTGGGTTCGAAGGCGCGCACCCGCCCCTCCGGCCCGACAAGGTCGGCGAAGAGCAGGCTGTAGTAGCCGTAGCCCGCGCCGACATCGAAGGCAGTCTCGCCGCGGCCTAGGTTGCGGGCGACGAATTCCGTGACCCAGTATTCCCAGAAGCCGTCGAGCAGCAGATGCGGCCCGATGCCCGCATCCGCACCGTCCACCAGGAGCTTGTGGCGTGCCAGCACGCGGCAAAGCAGCGTGCCGTCCGCGAGGACGAGGGACTGGGTGTGGGCCCGGATCACCGCCTCCACTTCCCGCCGGTTGCCGAGACGCAGCAATTCGGTGACGGAGAAGGACTCGCGCCGCCCGTGGGCATAGCGGCTGCGCAGCAGGGCCAGTTCGGCGCGGATGTGGAACATCTCCTCGCGCAGCGCCGCGAGCTCCTGCTGCAGGCGCCGCCTCTCCGCGGCGCCAGGGCGGGCGCGCAGGAGGCCGGAGAGAAAGCGCAGGAGGGAAAAGCCCTGGTCGCCGCGGCTGCGCGCGGGCTCGACGGAGGCGACGATCGTCTCGAAGCTGTTCCGGCTCGACACGCGCGACGGCCTCTCTCTCCGGATGTGGGCTGGGGAGGCGGACAGGCGGCCTGGGGCGCAACCTGCGGGTACCCAGACCTCCTGCTAGCCCAGCTCCGTTCGAACCTCAACACCTTGTGAGGTGAGGGCAATGGCAGCCTTTGAAGCAGCCAGATCGATCGCCTGCCGGATTCGTTTCGCTTGATTCCGCGCCACGAGCGGTCACCCTTGATGCTCATGGATTTCCGGGGAGGTACGCCGCTGATGACAGAATTCGCCGTTGCCCCAAATGGGCACCGCCGCCGCGCCCTGCTGCTCGGCTCGGCCGGCCTCGCTCTCTCGGCACCGGCATTGCTGCGCCCGCGCGACGCTGCGGCGCAGGGCGCCACGACGCAGACGCAGCAGGCGCAGACAGGGGCCGCCACCGCGCAGGCGCCGGGCTTCTACCGGTTCAAGCTGGGCTCCTTCATCGTCACCACGGTGAATGACGGCTCCACGACGATGCCGGTCGCGGGCTTCGTGCGGAACGCGCCGCTCAAGGAAGTCCAGCGGGTGCTGGCGGAAAGTTTCCTGCCGCCCGACACCCACCGCATCGTCTTCACTGCCACGGTCGTGGACACCGGCCGGCAGTTGATCGTGTTCGACACCGGCATGGGCGCGCAGCCGCCAGGCTCCACAACCGGCCGGATGATGGAGAACCTGCGCGCCAGCGGCATCGACCCGGCGCGGGTGACGCATGTCGTCATCAGCCATTTCCATGGCGACCACATCAACGGCCTGATCACCGGACAGGGCGCCGCCGCCTATCCCAATGCGGAGGTCGTCGTGCCGGAGGCAGAGTGGAAGTTCTGGACCGACGCCAGCAACGAGAGCCGCACCCCGGAGCGCCAGCGCGGCAATTTCGCGAACACGCAGCGCCGCTTCGCACCGTACAACGGTAAGGTGAGGCAGGTCGCCGACGGCGCGGAGGTGGTGCCGGGCATCCGCGCCGTCGCGGCACCTGGCCACACGCCGGGGCACACCTGCTTCCACATCGCCGACGGCGACGCGCAGATGATGTACCTCGCCGACACCACGAACCGGCCCGAGCTCATGGTCCGCCGGCCCGACTTCCATATCATCTTCGACTTCGACCCAGTACAAGCGGAGGCGACGCGACGGCGCATGCTCGATCGGGCCGCAGCGGAACGCATGCGCGTCACCGGCTTCCACTTCCCCTTCCCCGCGACCGGCTACATCGCGAAGGAAGGCAATGGCTACCGCTTCGTGCCGGCCGACTGGTCAAACAGCGGCCTCTGACCCGGGGCAGCGGGGTTTGCTCCGGTCCGGCGCGGGCCGCTGGCCGGCCATTTGCTCGGTCGGTCGCCCTGCTGCGGCGCCTCCCCTTGCGGAGCCGCCGCGATGGAGCGACATCCCGGTGCCGTGGATGCATTGATCGCCGGCTACCGGGAGTTTCGCGAGCGGCGCTGGCCGCACGAGCGCGAGCGCTACGAGTCGCTCGCCCGGCACGGTCAGCGGCCGCGCGCGATGGTCGTCGCCTGCTCCGACAGCCGCGTGGACCCCATGACCGTGTTCTGCGCTGCGCCAGGCGAGCTTTTCATCGTGCGCAATGTCGCCAACCTCATCCCGCCTTATCAGCCGGACATCGCCTATCACGGAACCAGCGCGGCCCTGGAGTTCGCGGTGCGCGTGCTGCGCGTGCCGCTGCTCGTCGTCATGGGCCACGGCCAGTGCGGCGGCGTGCGGGCGCTGCTCGAAGGCGCACCGCCGGAGGCGGCGGACTTCGTCGCGCCCTGGATGCGGATCGCTGACCGCGCGCGCGACCGGGCGCTGCGCTGCATGCCGGCCGAAGCACGCCAGGAGGCCTGTGAGCGCGAGACGGTGCGCCTCTCGATCGAGAATGCGATGACCTTCCCCTGGGTGCGCGAGGCGGTGGAGGCGGGGCGGCTGACCCTGCATGGCTGCCGGTTCGACATCTTCACCGGCACGCTCGCGGTGATGGGTCCGGACGGCGGATTTGCGCCGGTTGCGCCCACCTAGAACGCGGCGCCGAGCCGCAGGCCGAGGCTGTACCGCCGGGCACAACCCGCCTCTACACACCGCGCCCCCCGGCTGACCGACCGTGACAGGTTCGTATCAGTGGTAGCGGGCTGCGTCAGGCGGATCTTGACTTGCGATCCCCGAAAGCCAACCCGGACTGGTACGCCCGCGCGCCACCGGCGAACGCGGCGCGACGCGTCAGACGTGGAAGCTCTCGCCGCAGCCGCAGCGGCCCTTCTCGTTCGGATTCCGGAAGGTGAAGCCCGCCGACATCGGCTTCACCTCGTAGTCCATGACCGTGCCGATCAGGAACAGCGAAGCCTTGCGGTCCACCAGGATGGTGACGCCGTTGTCGGTGACCATCTCGTCCCCTGGACCCGCGGAATCGGCCCAGGAAAGGTCGTAGGAGAGGCCCGAGCAGCCCTTGGTCTTCACGCTGACGCGCAGCAGCCGGCCGTGCTCTCCCTTCGCGTAGAGAGCACGCAGCCGCTCTGCGGCGGCGTCGGAAACCCGCATCAGCGGCGGCAGCGCGCGCCTCGGGCGGGCGGCGGCGGGAGTTTGGGTGCTGGCACTCATGGCTCGGATGTCGCCCTCCGTCAGTACATGTTCAAGGCGAGGCGGGCGTCCTCGCTCATCCGGCTCGGGTCCCAGGGCGGATCCCAGACGACCTCGACCAGCACATCGGTCACGCCGGGGACCAGGCGCAGCGCCTCCTCGACCTGGCCAGGAAGCTCCTGCGCCGAGGGGCAGGAGGGGGTGGTGAGGGTCATCTCGACCTTCACCTTGCCGTCGTCGGCGATCTCGACGGCGTAGATCAGGCCGAGCTCGTAGATGTCCACCGGAATCTCCGGATCGAACACCGTCTTGAGCATCTCGATGACCTTCTCCTCGTCCACGCGCACCGCACCCGGTGGCGACGGGGCGGCGGACGAGGACGGCGGGGCCGCCTCTCCCTCAGGCGTCCAGGCAGTATGGACGGGCGTGGCGGCGCCTGTGGCGGCCTGTTCCGTGATGGCGGCCTCTTCACTCACTGGTCGCCTCCTTGGTCCCTTCGAGTGCGGCCTTCAGCGTATGCCAGGCCAAGGTCGCGCACTTCACGCGGCTCGGGAATTCGTGCACGCCGGAGAGCGGGGCGAGGCGCTCCATGTCCTCGGCGATCGCGCCGTTGCATTCGGGGCAGGTGCCGGTCATCGCGAGGATGCGGAACTTCTCGCCCATCTCCTTTGCCTGCGCCTGCGTCTTGCCCTTCACGGTCTCGGTCATCAGCGAGGCTGAGGCCATGGAGATGGCGCAGCCACGGCCCAGGAAGGCGGCATCAGCGATCTCGCCTTCGGGGCCGAGCTTCAGCCACAGCTCCATCCGGTCGCCGCACATCGGGTTGTCGCCGCGTGCGGAGCGATCCGCGTCTTCCAGCCGGCGGAAGTTCCGCGGCTTGCGGCCGTGGTCGAGGATGACCTCCTGGTAGAGGTCGCGCAGGTCATCGAACATTACGCAAAGAACTCCCGCGCCTTGACCAAAGCCTCGGCCAGGGCATCGATCTCCTCGCACGTCGTGTAGAGGCCGAAGGAGGCGCGGCAGGTGCCGCCCTCCAGCCCGAAGCGCGTGTGCAGCGGCTCGGCGCAGTGGCGTCCGGCCCGCACGGCGATGCCGGCACGGTCCAGCAGCGTCGAGAGGTCGTGCGGGTGGGCGTTGTCGAGCGTGAAGGAGAACACCCCGCCGCGGTCCTGCGCGCGGCCGAGCAGGGTCAGGCCCTCGACCTCCGATAGGCGGCGCATCGCGTGATCCACCAGCGCGCGCTCATGCGCCTCGATCGCCGGCATGCCGACCGCCGTCACGTAGTCGATCGCGGCGTGCAAGCCGACGGCCTCGACGATCGGCGGCGTGCCGGCCTCGAACTTCGCGGGCGGCGGGGCCCATTCGCTGCGCTCCAGCGTGACGCTCGCGATCATGTCGCCGCCGCCAAGGAAAGGCGGCATGCGCTCCAGATGCTCGAGCCGTGCCCAGAGGACGCCGATGCCGGTCGGGCCGTAGAGCTTGTGGCCGGTGAAGCAGTAGAAGTCGCAGCCGATCGCCTGCACGTCCACGCGCCGGTGCACCGCGGCCTGGCTGCCGTCGAGCAGCACCTTGGCGCCGTGGGCGTGCGCGAGCGCGACGATCCGCTCCACCGGCGTGACGGTGCCGAGCACGTTCGACATGTGCGTGACGGCGACGAGGCCCACCTTCCCGTCAGCGAGCTTCACCGCGAGGTCTTCGAGGTCCAGTTCGCCCTCGTCGTTCACGCGGCAGACGCGGAGCTCGATCCCCCGCCCGTCGTCACGCAGCATCTGCCAGGGGACGAGGTTGGCGTGGTGCTCCATCTCGCTGATCAGCACCGCCTGGCCCGGCTTCATCACGCCGCGGCCCCAGGAATGGGCGACGAGATTGATCGCCTCGGTGCTGTTGCGGGTGAAGACGATCTCGCGTGGGTCGGCGGCGTTGAGGAAGCGCGCGGCGGCGGCGCGCGCCGCCTCGTAGGACTCGGTCGCGACCTCGCTGAGGTGGTAGGCACCGCGGTGGACATTGGCGTAGGCCGTTTCCATGCAGCGCACCATCGCCTCGATCACGGCGCGCGGCTTCTGCGCACTCGCCCCCGAGTCGAGGAACACCAGCGGCCGGCCGCGCACGGTCTGCGACAGGATCGGGAAATCGCGGCGGATGCGCGCGACGTCCAGGCTTGCCGGAGCTGGCTTCAGCGTGACGTTCATGCCGCCAGCGTCTCCTCCTGCCGTGCCCACCAGCCTTCCACCGCGGCATCGAGCGCACGCCGCAGCGCCTCGTCCGTCACGCCCTCCACCGCCTCGTGCAGGAAGGCCTGGACAAGCATCGCACGTGCCTGGGTCTCCGGAATGCCGCGGCTGCGCAGGTAGAAGACCTGCTCCGCGTCGAGCTCGCCCACTGTCGCGCCGTGGCTGCACTTCACGTCGTCGGCGTAGATCTCGAGCTGAGGCTTGCTGTCCATCTCCGCCTCGGGCGAGAGGAGCAGCGCCTGGTTCATCTGGTAGCCGTCGGTCTTCTGCGCCGCCTGGCGGACGAGGATCTTGCCCTGGAACACGCCGCGCGAGCGGCCCATGAGCACCGTCTTGTAGGTCTGCCGGCTGGCGCAGGAGGGCGCAGCGTGGTCGAGCGCCGTCGTCGTGTCCGCGTGCTGATCGCCGGCGAGGAGCTGCGCACCGTTCATGTGGCAGGCCGCGCCCGACCCGGTGAGCGTGACGTGGATCTCGTTGCGCACCAGCCGGCCGCCAGCGTTCAGGGTGAAGTTGTCGTAGGTCCCGCCGGCGGCGACCGAGGCATAGATCGTCGAGAGCTGGAATGCCCGCGGCGCCTCCTGCTGCAGACGGCCGTGCGTGAGCCACGCGCCCTCTGCGACCTCGACCTCGAAGACCGGGTTGTGCAGGTAGCGCGCGCCCTCGGGGCCCGTCGCGGTCTCGATCAGCGTCAGCTTCGCGCCCTTCGCCAGCCGGATGAGGTGGCGCGGGTGGAAGGCCGAAGGACGCTCGCTCGCCGTGGCGAGGGAGAGCAATTCGAGGACGCCGCCCTCCACGCCTTCCGGCAGGTCGAGCAGCAGCCCATCCTCGAACAGCATGGTATTCAGAGCCGCCATCGGCTCCTCACCCGGCCGGGCGAGCGCACCGAGGCGTCCCTCCAGCGCATCCAGGTGACGTGCGACGGAGGAGACCTCGAAGGGCAGCCCGTCCAGCGAGGAGAGGTCGGCGCGGAACCGCCCGTCCACGAACACGGCGCGCGCGCCGGCCTGCGCCGGCGGGAGGTCCATCGCGTCGTCCATCGGGGTCAGCGGCTCGTCGAAGCCGGCCTCGGCGACGGGAGCGAGATCTGTGTACTTCCACGCCTCCACCCGCCGCGTCGGGAAGCCCTGGGCGCGGAACGCCTCCGCTGCCTGCGCGCGCAGCGCGGCGAGCCAGGGCAGGCGCCCGCCCGGCAGGCGCTCGCGCAGCCCCTCGAAACGGTGCAGGAATCCCGGAGCGCCGACCTGGTGCATCACGACATTCATGCCGCCCGTGCCTGGATCGCGGCGTAGCCCTCGCTCTCCAGCTCCTTCGCCAGCTCCGGCCCGCCGGAGCGCACGATCCGCCCGTTCATCAGCACGTGCACGCGGTCCGGCACGATGTAGTCGAGCAGGCGCTGGTAGTGGGTGATGACCAGCGCCGTGAAGTCCGGCCCGCGCATCGCGTTCACGCCGTCCGCGACGATGCGCAGCGCGTCGATGTCGAGCCCGCTGTCGGTCTCGTCCAGCACGGCGAATTTCGGGCGCAGCAGCGCAAGCTGGAGGATCTCGTTGCGCTTCTTCTCGCCGCCGGAGAAGCCGACATTGACGCTGCGCTTCAGCATGTCCTCCGGCATGGACAGCTCGCGCATCCGCTGCCGCGCGAGCTTGAGGAACTGCATCGCGTCCAGCTCCGGCTCGCCCCTGGCGCGGCGGATCGCGTTGAGCGCGGTGCGGAGGAAGGTGGCGTTGCCCACGCCCGGCAGCTCCACCGGGTACTGGAAGGCGAGGAAGAGCCCCGCGGCCGCGCGCTCCTCTGGCTCCATCGAGAGCAGGTCGTGGCCGTCCCAGGTCACCGAGCCGCCCGTCACCTCGTAGCCCTCGCGCCCCGCGAGCACATAGGCGAGCGTGGACTTGCCCGAGCCGTTCGGGCCCATCACCGCGTGCACCTCGCCGGACGGAATCTCCAGGTCGATCCCCTTGAGGATCGGCTTGCCGTCCACCGTGGCGGTCAGTCCTTCGATCTTCAGCATCGTGAACCTTTCGTTTCGCGCTGCCGATTCAGGCCTCCGCGCCCATGGGCGCTCCGGCCATCGGGCGCGCGCTAACCCACCGAACCCTCAAGCGAGATCTGCAGCAGCTTCTGCGCCTCGACCGCGAACTCCATAGGGAGCTCCTTCAGCACCTCGCGGCAGAAGCCGTTGACGATCAGCCCGACCGCGTCCTCCTCCGACAGCCCGCGCTGGCGGCAGTAGAAGAGCTGGTCCTCCGCGATGCGGCTGGTCGTCGCCTCGTGCTCCACCTTCGCGCTCATGCAGCGGTTCTCGATGTAGGGCACGGTGTGCGCCCCGCAGCGGTCGCCGATCAGCAGCGAGTCGCACTGGGTGAAGTTGCGCGCGCCGACCGCCCGCGGGCTGATCCGCACCAGGCCGCGATAGGTGTTCTGCGCCCGGCCTGCGCTGATGCCCTTGGAGATGATCGTGCTCTTCGTCCGCGGGCCGAGATGGATCATCTTCGTGCCCGTGTCGGCCTGCTGGAAGTTGTTGGTGATGGCGACGGAGTAGAACTCGCCCACCGAATCCGGCCCCTGCAGGATGCAGGACGGATACTTCCAGGTGATGGCGGAGCCGGTCTCGACCTGCGTCCAGCTGATCTTGCTCCGCGCACCGCGGCAGGCGCCGCGCTTGGTGACGAAGTTGTAGATCCCGCCCTTCCCCTCGGCGTCGCCGGGGTACCAGTTCTGCACCGTGGAGTACTTGATCGTCGCATCGTCGTGCGCGATCAGCTCGACCACCGCGGCGTGGAGCTGGTTCTCGTCGCGCATCGGCGCCGTGCAGCCCTCGAGGTAGCTGACGTAGCTGCCCGCGTCGGCGATGATCAGCGTGCGCTCGAACTGCCCCGTGCCCTTCGCATTGATGCGGAAGTAGGTGGACAGCTCCATCGGGCAGCGGACGCCCTTCGGAATGTACACGAAGGACCCGTCGGTGAAGACGGCGCTGTTCAGCGCGGCGTAGAAATTGTCGGCCGGCGGCACGACGGTGCCGAGATACTTCCGCACCAGCTCCGGATGCTCGCGCACCGCCTCGGAGATGGAGCAGAAGATGATGCCCTCCTTCTCCAACCGCTCCTTGAAGGTGGTCGCGACGCTGACGCTGTCGAACACCGCGTCCACCGCCACGGGCGCGCGCTCCGTCCCGTCCGGCGAGGTGGTCACGCCGGCGAGCCACTCCTGCTCCTTCAGCGGGATGCCGAGCTTTTCGTAGGTGCGCAGCAGCTCCGGATCGACCTCGTCGAGCGACTTCGGGCGCTGCTTCGGCGCGGCATAGTAGTAGGCGTCCTGGTAATCGATTGGCGGGTACTTCACCGCCGCCCAGCGAGGCTCACTCATCGCCTGCCAGGCCTTGAAGGCGCGCAGGCGCCACTCGAGCAGCCACTCGGGCTCGCCCTTCTTGGCGCTGATGAATCGGATGATGTCGTCGTTTAGCCCCTTGGGGGCGAACTCCATCTCGATGTCCGTCTCGAAGCCCCACTTGTACGTGCCCTCGGTGACGGACTGGACGGTCTGGAGCGTCTCGGTGGTGACTGACATGTCGGTCGTGACCTATGCGGTGGCGGCGGCGGCCGCGGCAGAACGGGCGGGGAGCACCTCCGACGACGCGGCGCGCGGCGGCGGCGCAAGGTCGGCGATGGTGATCCCGGACAGCGCCTCGCGGATCGCGCGGTTCACCGGGTCCCAGCGGCCGCGGACCGGACAGACCTCCTCCGCCTCGCAGATGCCGACCGCCGAATCCACGCAGGCAGTGAGCGCGATCGGTCCGTCGATGGCGGCGATCACCTCGGTCAGCGGCACCTCGGCGATCGGCCGGGTCAGGCGGTAGCCGCCACGGGCGCCGCGCAGCCCCTCGACCAGCCCGGAATGGGCGAGGATCTTGAGCACCTTTGCGACCGTCGGTTCGGCGATGCCCGTCGCGGCAGCGAGTTCCGGCGCGGCCTGCACGCCCTCACCCTCCAGTCGCGTCAGCACGACGACGGCATAATCCGTGAGCTTCGAGAGACGCAGCATCGGGTCGGCCTGCCGGCCCTGCCTCCTCACATTCCTCGCCAATCCGGACCTAAACGGTCCGGATTGCAGATGCTCCTGCGCCCCTCCGAAGTCAAGCGCCCCCCCCTGCTTGTCCGGGACGCTCTCGCCCCGCATTCTGGCCGCATACGTGCTCTTGCGCACCAGGAGGGATAGGTATGCCTACGCTTCGGACCGATGACGGGGTCGAGCTCTACTACGAGGAGGTCGGCTCCGGCACGCCGATGGTCTTCGTGCACGAATTCGCCGGCGACCTCCGCTCCTGGGAGCCGCAGCTTCGCTTCTTCGGGCGGCGCTACCGCTGCATCGCCTTCAACGCCCGGGGCTACCCGCCCTCCGCCGTGCCGAGCGATCCCAAGGCCTACTCGCAGGACCGGGCGACGGACGACGTCGCCGCGATCATCAAGGGACTGAACCTCGGCCCCGCGCATGTGGTCGGCCTCTCGATGGGCGCCTTCGCGACGCTGCATCTCGGCCTGCGGCACCCCGGACTCGCGCGCAGCCTGGTCGCCGCCGGCGTGGGCTACGGGGCAGAACCCGGCAAGCGCGACCAGTTCCGCGCCGAGGTGGATGCCACCGTTGCCCGCATCCGCGCCGAGGGCATGCAGAAGATGGCGGCCGTCTATTCCCGCGGCCCCACCCGCCTGATCCATGAGGAGAAGGACCCCCGCGGCTATGCCGAGTTCTGCGCCCAGCTCGCCGAGCATTCCACCGAGGGCTCGGCGCTGACCATGCTCGGCGTGCAGCGCGAGCGGCCCTCGCTGTTCGACCTCGAGGCCGGGTTCCGGGCGATGCGGCTGCCCACCCTCATCATCTGCGGCGACGAGGACGACCCGACGCTGGAGCCGGGCCTCTTCCTCAAGCGGACCATCAGCACAAGCGCGCTGCTGGTGCTGCCGAAATGCGGCCACGCGATGAACCTGGAGGATCCGGACGCCTTCAACCGGGCGGTCCTCGACTTCGTGACGCTGGTGGACGCCGGCCGCTGGACCGCGCGCATCCCGGGCACGCTCGGCGGGACCATCATCGCCGCCACTCCCGGGCAGGAGCGCTGAGGCTCCGGACCTGCGGCGGGAAATCACCCGCCGCAGGTCATGGAACGCGCCAGGCGGGTTCAGCCCAGGCGGGCGAGGAGCGCCGCCTCCTCCCACGGCGCGCGACGGTCACGAAGTGCGCGCGAAACAAACGCGGTTCGCACGAAACAAAGTCGCGCCGTATTGAAACCGAGGAAACACGATTCGCAGGCGTTTGAAATCACGCTGAAACGCGGTGGCGGCATCCTTCTCCCCGTCGGCGGTCACCCCCCGGTCCGCCGGCGCAGGATGCCAAAGTCATGCGTGCCATCCCCCCCGCCTCTTTGGCGACCCGCCGCCGCCCCAGTCTGGCGGCGCTCGCCCTTGGCTTGCTGCTCGTCCCGGCCGTCGCCGGCGCCTCCCCCCTTGCCCCCAGTGCCGGGGCGGTCGGGGCGGGCAGTAATGTCGCTGCTCCCTTGATCCCGGTCGCGTTGACCCCCTCGACCGGCGAGTTGCCGCGCTGGGGCGCGATCTACGCCTCGGCCTCCGCCGCCGGCTTCGGCTTGACCGTGGGGCGCACGGACCGGCAGGAGGCGCGCCGCGCCGCGGAGCGCGAGTGCCGCAGCGCCGCCCTCGGCGGTGCCGCCGAACCGTGCCAGCTCCTGGCCGAGTTCGCCGAACGCTGCGCCGCCGTCGCCCAGGGCGTCGAGCAGCGCCCGGCCCGGGGCCGCGGAGCGCGCCGCACTCCCGCCGGCTATGTGATCACCTCGGTCGCCGCAGGCACAGGCCGGACCATTGATGAAGCCGAAACCGCCGCACTCGAGGCCTGCGAGCAGGCCGACCCGCGCGGCATCTGCCTGATCGCCGCCTCGGACTGCGGCCCGCGCTGAGCGCTCCCACGCGGCGCCAGCGACCGCGCCGCGCCCCTTCGCTTCCACTATGCGCCCACTGGACCGGGCGCCGACGTCACGCTCTGATGCTCGTCCCCGTGCAACTGCAGAGAGAGCGAGCAGCGCGATGAACGACGGAAGCGTGCGAGCCCAGGGCTATTCGCCGAGGACCTTCAAAGCCCTCACCTTTCATGATGCAACAGCACGCTTCCGCGACGGCACCGACACGCCGCGCGCCTATCTCGAGCGCTGCCTGGAGACCATCGCGGCACGCGAGCCGGTGGTGAAGGCCTGGGTGGTGCTGAACGAGGCCGGCGCCCGCGCGGCGGCGGACGCCAGCACGGAGCGCTGGAAGCAGGGCCGCCCGCTCTCGCCGATCGACGGCATGCCGATCGGCATCAAGGATCTGCTCGAAACCAAGGACATGCCCACCCAGATGGGCGCCGAGGCCTATCGCGGGAACTTCCCGAAGCGCGACAACGCCGCCGTCTGGGCGCTGCGCCAAGCCGGGGCCGTGATCCTCGGCAAGACGGTGACCGCCGAGCTGGGCGGTGCGCATCCCGGGCCGACGACGAATCCCTTCGATCCCGCGCGCACGCCGGGCGGCTCCTCCTCCGGCTCTGCCGCTGCGGTCGGCGCGCGCATGGTGCCGGCGGCGATCGGCTCGCAGGTCGGCGGCTCGATCATCCGGCCAGCGGCCTATTGCGGCAATGTCGCGCTCAAGCCGACCCAGGGCGGGATCAACCGCGGCGAGCGCCAGGCCACCTCGATGAGCACCCACGGCCCGCATGCCGGCTGCATCGAGGACATGTGGCAGGTCGCCATCGAGATCGTGAAGCGCGTCGGCGGCGACCGCGGCGCGCCCGGCCTCTTCGGTCCCGACCACCCGCCCGCCGCTGCGAAGCCGGAGCGGCTGATCGTGATGGAGACCGAGGGCTGGGCGTCTCTCGACGCCGCCTCGAAATCCGCCTTCGAGACGCTGCTCGAGCGCCTGCGCGCCGCCGGGATCACCGTGCTGCGCCGCGGCGACCACCCGCTGATCGAGGCCTTCGAGCAGTCCATCGCCAATGCCCGCGCGATCTGTGGCGCCATCACCTCCTGGGAGAACCGCTGGGCCGCGCGCAACCTCGTTGACCAGCACCCGGATGGTGTGAGCGAGCGCTACAAGGCCGTGCTCGCCAGCGCGGAGAAGATGACGCCCGACGACTACCGCATGCGCCTGCTCCAGCGCGAGGAGGCACAGCGCCGGCACGCCGCGATCGCGCCACTGGCCGACGCGGTGATCGCCCTTGCCTGCCCGGGTCCCGCGCCACTCTGGTCCGGTGACGTGCCCGGCCAGCCCCTGGTGCCGCGCCCGACCGGCGACTTCGTCTTCAACGCGCCGAGCTCGATGCTCTTCGCGCCCGCGGTGACGGTGCCGCTGATGGCGGTCGGCGGCATGCCGGTCGGCGTGCAGGTGATGGGCCAGCAACACACGGATGCGCGCGTGACGGCGCTGGCCCGCTGGCTGCTCGAGAACCTGGCACCGGTGGAGGCGTAGGGCACAGGCGCGTCAGGAAGGGGCGGCGCCGACCAGCCAGCTTCGAGGCCGGCCCGCACCGGAAGCATCCGCCCGTGTCGCGATGGCATCACGGAGGACGACGCGCCATGAGGCTTTTCCTCGGCCTGGGAGCGGCGCTGCTGGCGGCGCCTCTGCTCCTTCATCATCCCCCGCGGCGGCTCAGCCGGAACCGGGCCTCACCTACTCGCAGGCGCTCTCGCCGGCGGCGATCCGCGCAGTCCAGCAGCGCCTGCGCGAGACGGGCACCTACATCGGCGCACTGGACGGTGTCTGGGGGCCGGACAGCCAGGCGGCGCTGGAACGCTTCCAGCAAAGCCGCGGCCTGAGGGGCACCGGGCAGCTCAACCAGGCGACCGCGGCGACCCTCGGCCTGCGGCCGGCTGACCTGCTCGCGGCCGGGGCCGGCGCCGCTGAGCCCGCGCGCGGTGCGCAACGTGCAGTCCCGCCTGCGTGCGATGGCTTCTATCGCGGGCGTGTGGACGGGATCTGGGGCCCCGGCACCCAGGCTGCGGTGGAACGCTTCAAGCAGGGCCGCGGACTGCAGGTGAACGGCCAGATCAACCCAGCCACCGCACAGGCGCTCGGGCTCGACCCCAACAACCTCGAGCTCGCGCCGGCCGCGCTGCGCTGAGCGCGCGCGTGCCGGCCGGCGCGGCGCCAATATTCCGCGCCCCCTGGATCCCGAGGCCGTCCCGGCGCGTCGGCAGAGCCTGCGCGGCCGAACGCACCGGTCGTCGAAGGACTGGACCTGACAGCGGTTCCCGTGCGCCGGGAGGGCGCGCTGGACGCAGGACTCGTTCCAGCCCTTCCCTTCGGCCGATTCGCGGCCCAGCCCGGGCCGGCTTCCCGAAGCGGCAACAGGCGTCGTGGAACTGCACGACCGTCTCCGCGGCGAGCGTCGGCAGCGCTGCGAGCAGGTTATCGTAGCATTGGTCGCTCCCCGCCCTCCCGACGTGCACGGACGCCACGATCAGGACGATACCGGCCTGGAGTTGGTGGAACAGGCCAGGTCCAAGAGCCGGACTGTCTCTGCCGGGACGCAGGTCCGGCCGCGATTCGTTGCGCTCAACGAAATGACGCGCGCAGCCCCCGCCATTGCCGCCGGCAACCGCTCCGGCACCGGCTTGGCAACCCGTCTCCTTTGCCGGGAGCAGCGGGCGGCTGAGAGGTCACGACGCCTTGATGTGCGCATCATTCACAAGCACCCGTATTCGTCTTGCCCGAATGGCATCGCTGATCCCCGCCCTTGCGTCGCCGGACGCTACCGCGCCGGTGATGATGGAGCCGGACCCGAGTGACCTGTGGTCGCAGCGGCTGGCGCCGTTGTTCTGGCGCCCCGCACGCCTGGGCGCGCCGAGCGCCTGGTGGGGGCATGTGCCCTTCGCGCATTGGCTGGTCGGCGCGGCGCGGCCCCGCCTGATCGTCGAGCTCGGCACCTTCACCGGCGTCTCCTACGCCGCCTTCTGCGAGGCGGTGGCGCGGCTGCGCCTCGATGCCCGCTGCTATGCGGTGGACAGCTGGGCCGGCGACCCGCATGGCGGCCACTACGGCGAGGAGGTCCTCGCCGAGCTGCGCCGCTTCCACGACGCGCGCTACGCTGCCTTCTCCGAGCTGCTCCGCAGCACATTCGACGAGGCGCTCGCGCATTTTGCGGACGGCACGATCGACCTCCTGCACATCGACGGCTATCACACCTATGAGGCGGTGCGGCACGACTTCGAGGCGTGGCGGCCCAAGCTCTCCGAGCGGGCGGTGGTGCTGTTCCACGACACCAACGTGCGCCAGCGCGACTTCGGCGTGTGGCGCCTGTGGGCGGAGCTGCGCGAGCGCCATCCCGGCTTCGAGTTCCTGCACGGCCACGGCCTCGGCGTACTCGCCCTTGGCTCCGCCGTCCCGCCCGCGGTCGCCGAGCTGTGCGCGTTGCGCGACCCGGCCGCGATCGCCGCTCTGCGCGAGCGCTTCGCCACTCTCGGGGAGCGCTGGATACTCGAGCAGAACCAGCGCGACCAGGAAGCGCGCGCCGCGGAGCTGGAGGTGGAAACCCGCCGCTTGGCCGAAGCCGCCGCAGAGGCGGAACGGCGCCACGCCGCAGCGCAAAGCCACTCTGACGAGCTTGAACGTGCGGTCGCGGAAACCGCTGCCCGCGCCGCTGAGGAGGCCCGGGCCCGCGCCGCGGCCGAGAGCAGGGCGGCTGCCGCGACGGCAGAGACGGCGCGGCTCCGCAGCCGGGTGGAGCGTGCCGACGCCGAGGTGGAGCGGCTGCGCGCGGAACTCAAGCGCGCCGCCGACGAGTCGGAGCAGTTGCGCGCCGAGGCGGAGCGGCTACGCGCGGAACTGGGGCGCACCCAGGCCCGGGCCGAGCACGCGGCGCGCGAGATGCAGGCCGTCCTGACCTCGACGGTCTGGCAGGCGACCTGGCCGGTACGCCGCGCCGCATCGCGCCTGCCCCCGGAGGTCCGGCGCAAATTCGGGGCCGCCGCGCGGCTCGCCTGGTGGACGCTTACACTGCAACTCCTCAGCCGCCGCCGCGAGCATCGCCGGGTGCTTGCCCGCGCCCGCCTGGTGGCATCGTCGCCGTTGTTCGACGCCGAGTGGTACCGCCGGCGCTATCCGGACGTGGCGGCGACCGGCGTAGACCCG
>ERZ777003.1861-NODE-1861-length-28161-cov-4.830499_pt1 | contig 28161 bp, 25 predicted proteins | sample MGYA00374956_ERZ777003 | MGnify/ENA primary metagenome ERZ777003 (study PRJEB29302, sample SAMN06268252) | bioreactor metagenome | isolation source: Joint BioEnergy Institute, California, USA | place: USA:Joint BioEnergy Institute, California, USA | collected... | reverse complement strand
GCCTGCGCGCGGGCGCGCACGCCGACGGGGATCCTGACCACGCCGCCGTCGCCGGACCACCTCGGCGGTTTCGAGCTTCCCGTCGCCGTCGGCTGGCTCGCGGCCATGGTCGCGGCCGGGCTGCTCGCCTGGCTGGTCGGCGTGGTCTGCATCCGGCTCAGGAGCGACTATCTCGCCATCGCCACCATCGGCATCGCCGAGATCCTGCGGCTGGTGCTGAAGAACGAGCTGTGGCTCACCAACGGCCCGCGCGGGATCCAGCGCATCCCGCGCCCGTTCGAGGAGCTGGGCCAGCCGTGGGCCGACGTCGCCTATCTGGGGCTCGTCGCCGCCGCCGTCCTGGTGCTGTTCCTGATGCTGCAGCGGGCGTCGCGCTCGCCGTGGGGGCGCACCATGCGCGCGATCCGCGAGAACGACGTTGCTGCCGAGGCGATGGGCAAGAACGTGGTGCGCTTCCGGCTGGAGGCGTTCGTCGTCGGCGGCATGCTGATGGGCCTGGGCGGCGCGATGCAGGCCCATCTCACCAAGTTCATCGGCATCGACGCCACCGAGCCGATGATGACGACCTTCCTCGTCTGGGTGATGCTGATCGTCGGCGGCAGCGGCAACAACCTCGGCGCCGTCGTCGGGCCGCTGCTGATCTGGGTGCTGTGGTCGGCGACGGAGCTGGTCACCGGCCAGCTTCCGCCGGACTGGACCACCCGCGCCGCCTACATCCGCGTGTTCCTGATCGGGCTGCTGCTGCAGGTGGTGCTGCAGCGCCATGCCCACGGCCTGTTTCCCGAGCGCAGGCCGCAGCCGGCCCCGCGCGCGGCAGCCCCGGCCGCGGACGCCGGGCAGGGCACCGCGGCCTAGGTGGCCACAGGCTCAGGTGGCCGCCACCCGCTCCCGCGGCACCGCGATCCGGAGCGTCAGCCCTTCGCGCTGCCATACGCGCTCGAGCTGGCCGCGCAGCTGGCCCTCCACGACGGCGCGGCTGAGGAGGGAGCCGAAGCCCTCGCCGACCGCCTCGCCCTCGATCGGCGGACCGCCGCGTTCCTCCCACACCAGCCAGAACCGGCCGTCCTCCTCGCTGCAGCGGATCGCCACCTGCCCGGACGGCGTGGACAGCGCGCCGTGCTTCGCCGCGTTCGTGGCGAGCTCGTGCAGCAGCAGGGCGAAGCCGGAGACGCCGGCGCCGCCGATCGCCAGGTCGCAGCCATCGGTCACGATCCGCGGCACGTTCTCGTCGCTGCGCACGTCGAAGGGCGCGACGATGGTCTGGATCAGGGCGTGCAGCGACGTCGTCTTCCGCGCCGGGTTCGCATCCTCCGGCGTCTGCGGCAGGGTCAGCGTATGCGCGTGGGCGAGCGCGTGCAGCCGGTTCTGGACCGCCTGCGCCAGCTCGCGCACAGAGGTCGCGGAGCGCGCGCTCAGGGCCACCACGCTGTTGGACAGCGCGAACAGGTTCTTCACCCGGTGGTCCATCTCGCGCAGCAGCAGGCGCAGCCGTTCCTCCGCCTGCTTCTTCTCGGTGATGTCGCGGGCGATCTTGGAGGCGCCGACGATGAACCCCTCGTTGTTCTTTACCGGCGAGACCGTCAGCGAGACGTGGAACAGGCTGCCGTCCCTGCGCCGCCGCACCGTCTCGTAGTGGTCCACGCGCTCGCCGCCGCGGATGCGGGCGAGGATCCGCGGCTCCTCGTCCTGCCGGTCCTCGGGGATCAGGATGGTCACCGGCTTCCCGATCACCTCCTCGGCGGTGTAGCCGAATATGCGCTGGGCGCCGGCGTTCCAGCTCGTGATCACGCCGTTCAGGTCCTTGGACAGGATCGCGTCGTCCGACGAGGCGACGATCGCGGCCAGATGCTGCGCTGCGTGATCGGATCGGCGCCGTCGCTCGACCTCGTCCCGCGTCGACTGCAGCAGCTGCGCGTTGTCCAGGGCGATCGCCGCGTGGGCCGCGATGGCGGCCACCATCTCCTCTGTGTCCTGCGCGAACATCCCCGGCTGGTCGTGGCCGAGGAACAGCCCGCCGTGAACCTTGCCCGTGCGCGAAACCACCGGGACGGCGAGATAGCTCACCACCGGCAGGTGGCCCGGCGGCATGCCGAAGTGCGGCCCCTGGCGGCCGTAGCGGGGATCGGTCCGGATGTCGTCGGAGCGGATGATTCCCATGCCGCGGAAGGTGGAGTCGAACAGCGCCGTGTTCCGCGGCACTCCGAGGCCCTCGAAGGCGGCGCGCGGCGCGCCGGAGAGCGCGAACAGGGTGTAGCCTTCGCTCCCCTGGTCGGCGCTGTTGTAGAAGAAGGCGCCGAACCGGGCGCCGGCCACGTCGGTGGCGGCGTTGGTCAGCGTCTGGACGGTGCGCTCCAGGTCGAGGTCGCTGCCGATGGCGCGGGCGACACGGTTCAGCGTCTCCAGGCGGCTTGCCTGCTTCTCGATCAGCCGCTGCGCCGTCTTCCGGTCCGAGATGTCGAGCAGGCTGACCAGCGCCCGCTCGCCGCGCGCGCCCTCGAAGACGACGGTGTAGGCCACGTCCAGCCGGCGGCCGCGGAGCGTCTGCACTGCCGCCTCGCCGGCGTTGTCCGGCCGGCCCTCCCACAGGGCGACCATGACGTCGACAACCGCGCCGGTCGTTTCCGGCAGCCAGATCGCGCCCGGCGACTGCACCAGGTCCTGCGGCGTCTCCGCCTCGAACAGCCGGCAGGCATAGGGGTTGACGTCCGTGATCCCGATGCTGGCGACCGCTCTTGCCAGCAGCTTCGGCCGCGCCGCGAGCGCCGCGCGCAGGTCGGTGACGCCTTCGGCGCGCAGCGCGTCCAGCAGCTCGACGACCCCGCGGAAATCCTGCACCAGCAGTCCCACCGCGACGGAATCGAAGATGTCGCTGTAGCGGGCCTCGCTGGCCCGGATGCGGTCCCGGGCCGCGTTCCGCTCGGAGAGGTCCACCAGCATGTTGACCGCGCCGGTCAGCCGGCCCGCGGCATCGAACAGCGGCGTCGGCACGGCGAGGAAGGGGACGCGGCTGCCGTCGGGCCGCACCGCCACCGCCTCCATCCCGTGGATCGGCCGCTTCTCGCGCAGCGCCAGCGCCATCGGGCACTCCGCGTGGGGAAGGGGGGTGCCGTCCGGCCATTCCAGGCGCCACGAGCCGCAGAAGCTGTCCGAGCCGGGTTCCGGCCTCACGCCCCAGAGCGCCGCCGCCTCGTCGTTGTAGAAGGTGATGCGCCCGTCGGCGTCGGTGATGTAGACCGCCGCGGGCAGCGCCTGCAGCACCGGCCCCAGCAGATCCGCGCCGTCAGGGGATGGCGTCTGGCGCCCTTCCGGTGCCGGGGCCTCGCGGAGCACGCCGATCGCGCCGGTCATGCGGCCGGCGTCGTCGCGGACGGGGGCGAAGTCGGCGCGCGTGGCGATGCGGCTGCCGTCGGGACGGCCGATCACCATCGCCTGGTCGCGCACCTGCTCGCCGGTCGCGAGCACCCGGGCCATCGGGCTCTCGGCGTGGGGCAGGGGCGTCAGGTCGGGGTGGAAGAGGCGCTCGGCGCCGCAGTAGAGGAGGTCGGGATCGCCGCGCGCAGGCGCGTGGCCCCACAGCCGCGCCGCCTCCCGGTTGTAGCGGACGACATGGCCGTACCGGTCGCAGACCCAGACCCCGACGGGCAGCAGGTCGAACAGGTCCTCGGGCAGCTCCGGCAGCCTGCCGGCGAGGCCTTCGCCCTGCGCCGGCTGGATCCCGGAGCTTGCTGGAATGGTCATTGCTGCCCCTGTGCTCTGCCCCCTGTGGCGGTCAGCGCGGCACCGGTGGCGTGCAGCGACGGCCTCGTCAGTATGTAGGGCGGACGGGTGGGGATTGACAGCCTTGATGGCCAGACCGCCATCAATCCGTCCCCAGCAGTGGCGACGGATCGAAGGCACAGGCCTCGGCGATGCGGCGGAAGGCGTCGGCAAACCCGTCCATCGACCAGGTCAGGAATTCCTGCGCGTCGAGCGGGCGCCGCACGCCCAGGTGCACGGTCAGCGTGTCCGCGCCGCCGACGGCGCGGGCGAACATCGGAAAGCTGAGCGGGACGAAGCCCGCGCCCTGCGCCACCGCCATCGGCACGGTCATGCCGCCGGCGCTGATGTTGATGAATTCGTGCTGGGACAGCGGCTCCTCGGGCATGAACCGCAGGTGGGTGGGGTAGACGAACAGCCACAGCCCGCGCCCGGGCTCGGCGTTGCCGGCGGGCGCATAGGTCACGCAGCTCACGCCGCCGTCCTCGTGCACCACCGTCGCAGCGCGCCAGCCGCCGCTGCCATAGCGGCCGATTTCCGTGCTTCCCGGCGGGCACACGCTGCCGCAGCCGTCGTCCGCCGCCGCTACGGCGGCTGCCATCCCCAGGGCCAGAGCGCCGGCCGGACCCGAGATCCAACCCATCGCGCGCCTCCATGCCTGCCGGCCGCAGCCGGGTGTGCGGAAGCGTCTCGCGACTCTCCTACCCCGGAACGCGCCGCGGGCGCAATCCGGGGTGGAGGCACGGGTCGTGGCGCTACATCTGCCTGTATTCGGGCTCCTCGCGGTCGAGCGTGCGCTTGATCGCCTCGAAGTGCAGGATCACCTGCTGCTCCTCGCCCTCGATCTGGGCCGCTGACCTGGCGCAGATTTCCTCGGGCAGCTTGCGCAGCTTCTGGCCCGTGGACATGGCCAGCACCTGGATCTGCGCCGCCCGCTCCAGGTAGTAGAGGGTGTCGAACGCCCAGGCCATGTTGCGGCCGGTGACCAGCACGCCGTGGTTGCCCAGCATGCACACCGGCTTGTTGCCCATCGCGCGCGCGATCCGGTCGCCCTCGTCCTCGCTGAGCGCGACGCCGTTGAACTCCTCGTCATAGGCGACGCGGTCGTAGAAGCGCAGGCTGGAGATGTAGGTCGGCTCCAGCCGCCCGCCCTCGAGGCAGGTGAGCGCCGTCGCATAGGGCATGTGGGTGTGCAGCGCCGCGGTCGCATGCGGCAGGCGGGCGTGCAGCTTGCCGTGGATGAAGAAGGCGGTCGGCTCGACCGAGTGCTTGCCGGAGATGATCCGCCCGTCGACGTGCAGCCGCATCAGGTCGCCGGCAGTGACCTCCGACCACATCAGGCCCTGCGGGTTGATCAGATATTCGGTGCCGTCGTCGGTCACCGCCAGGCTGAAGTGGTTGCACACCCCCTCGTTCAGGCCCAGCCGGGCCGCCCAGCGCAAGGCGGCCGCGAGGTCGATGCGCCCCTGGCGCTCCCGCTCGTCCATTTACACTCCCTCCCGTTGCGGCCGCCAATGCTCCTCGAGCTCGACGGCAATCCTTTCCAGCCTGCCCATCGCCACCATCGACAGCACGACGGCGGCGGTGAACAGGTAAATCCCCTCGTGCACCCAGACCGATGTCACCACCGATACGCTGAGCGCAGCGACCACCAGCGCGATGACCAGCACGTCGAGCATGGACCACTTGCCCAGCAGCTCGATGCCCCGCACCAGCCTCAGCGGCGAGCGGACGGTGAGGTCCGCCCACAGCCACGCCCACAGCCCGAGCACGATCTTGAGCGTGGGGAAGAGGATCGAGAACACCACGATCACGAAGAACAGGAAATACTGTTCCTCTTCCCACAGCGCCATCGCGCCGTCGATGACGGAGATCTCGTCCTCGAACAGCGGGATCGCCTCCACCGACATCGCCGGCAGCCACAGCCCCAGTCCGAGGCAGACCAGCGCCAGCAGGAACAGCGGCGTCAGCAGCCACCGGTCCGGCACGTCCGCATGACGCCGCAGGGTGTCCTTCATGAACCCCTCACCCTTCGCGGGCCGTTGCCGCGCCGAGGCGGCATCGGCCGCGCAGGCGGGAGAGGGCTGCGCCAGCCCTCCGTGGCCTTCTCCCGCAGGGGGAGAAGGGGTCTAGTACGCCTTGGCAAAGATCGCATCGATGGTCGCGGGCTTGCCGGTCAGCACGCACCTGCCCTCCGTTCCGGACTGGTCGAACGGCAGGCAGCGGATCGAGACGCCGAGCGCGCCCAGCATGGCCTCCGTGCCCTTCTCGCCGCACCACTTGGCGCGCACGAAGCCGCGCTCGGCCGCGTACGTGTCCGAGCCGGCGAAATACTCGCGGAAGGCGGCGAAGTCGGTGATGTCGGTGCGGGTGCGCCGCTCGCGGTAGGCCAGCGCCTGGTCGTACAGCGCCTTGTGCAGCTCCGCGAGCTGGGCGGCGACCGTTCCGACGAACTCGGCCCGGCTCGCGATCGTCTTCTTCTCCGCCAGCCGGTCGCGGCGCACGTAGGCGACGCTCCCGCTCTCGATGTCGCGCGGGCCCACCTCGGCGACGATCGGCGTGCCCTTCTTGATCCACTCCCAGCGCTTGTCCTGCGAGGGCATGTCGCGCTTGTCCACCCGGACCCGGACCGGCGCCCCGTCGAACGCCTGGGCGGCCAGTTCCTGCGCGATGCCGTCGGCGTAGGCGAACACCGCCTCCTGCTGGTCCGGCGAGCGCACGATCGGCACGATCATCACCTGCCGCGGCGCGATCCGGGGCGGCAGCCGCAGCCCGTCGTCGTCGCCGTGGGTCATGATCAGCGCACCGATCAGCCGGGTGGAGATGCCCCAGCTCGTGGTCCACGCGTGCTCCATGCCGCCGTCGCGGGTCTGGAACTTGATGTCGGCCGCCTTCGCGAAGTTCTGGCCAAGGAAGTGCGAGGTGCCGGACTGCAGCGCCTTGCCGTCCTGCATCATCGCCTCGATGGTGGTGGTGCGCACCGCGCCGGGGAAGCGCTCGCCCTCCGACTTCTCGCCGGGGATGACCGGGATCGCCATGATGTCCTCGACGACCTCGCGGTAGACCTCCAGCATGCGGAAGGTCTCCTCCAGCGCCTCCTCGGCGGTGGCGTGGGCGGTATGCCCCTCCTGCCACAGGAATTCGGAGGTCCTGAGGAAGATGCGCGGCCGCATCTCCCAGCGGACCACGTTGGCCCACTGGTTGATCAGCACCGGCAGGTCGCGGTAGCTCTGGATCCAGTTGGCGAACACCTCGCCGATGATCGTCTCCGAGGTCGGGCGGACGATCAGCGGCTCCTCCAGCTCGCCGTCGGGCTGCAGCTTGCCGTCCTTCATCGCCAGGCGATGGTGGGTGACCACCGCCATCTCCTTGGCGAAGCCCTCGACGTGCTGCGCCTCCTTCTCGATGAAGCGCAGCGGGATGAAGAGGGGGAAGTAGCAGTTGTCGTGCCCGGTCGCCTTGATCCGGTCATCCAGCGCCCGCTGCACCAGCTCCCAGATCCCGTACCCCCACGGCTTGATCACCATGCATCCGCGCACCGGCGAGTTCTCCGCCATGTCGGCGGCGCGGATGATCTGCTGATACCAGCCGGGATAGTCCTCGGCCCGGGTGGGAGAGATCGCGGTCTTGGCCATGCGTGCGTCCTTGGGCGCGTGGGTGGAGAAGCGCGCGGACGCTAGCCGATGGGCGGGGTTGGGGGCAAGGCGGGCCCACGTCGCAACCGGCACACCCGACACCGTCGTCATTGCGAGAAGCGAGGCACTGCGGCAGCCGATACGCGTCTCCGCCGCAGCGCCATCGACCGGAAGCCTCAGCCTCCCTCACGCTTCGTCCGATCGAAGCCAGGGGCGATCATTCGGCCGGTTCATACCGCCGCACGTCGATTCCTCCCGCCCGCGCCCGCCACTCCGTGCAGTAACGCCGATGCGCTCCACCTCCGCAATGCGCCTGCCGGTTCGACGCCTGCCATCCGCGCCGCGGGATCGGGCGGGCCGGGAGAGCTGCCGCCCGACTGGGTCGCGCATCCCGTCGTCATCTGCGCTACACTCGCCCGCAGGCTCCGGCCGCGACCGGGGCCGCAGCCGCACGGGGAGGCGGGATGATGGCGGGACCGGAGATCGAGACCTATCTGCTGCAGCCGGGCGAGGGCATGCCGAACAACGGCCGTTTCCCGCTGGTGGTGTACCGCGGGGCGCTCGCAGGCGAGGCGCGCACGCCGGAGGGATGCCAGGCCCTGTTCCGGCGCAACGGCTGGCAGGGGACCTGGGTCAACGGCGTCTTCCCCTGGTGGCACTACCATCTGCGCTCGCATGAGGTGCTGGGCTGCGTCGCCGGCGGGGCGCGCATCGGGTTCGGCGGCGACCAGGGGGTCGTGGCGGAGGTCGAGGCCGGCGACGTTGTCGTGATCCCGGCCGGCGTCGGCCACAAGCGGCTGGCGCAGCAGCCGGGTTTCGTCGTGGTCGGCGGCTATCCGCCCGGCCAGGACGGGACGGTGAGCACCCCGGACGAGGTGCCGCTCGAGGCCGCGATCCGCGAAGTGGCGGCGGTGCCGGTGCCGGAGACCGACCCGGTGGTCGCGGCGGCCGTCGGGCTGCCCGTGCTCTGGCGCTGAGTCAGTCCACCGCGATGTCGAAGTGGAACACCTCCTCGCAGGTGCCGAGCCTGCCGTAGAGGGCGACCGCCGGCGCATCCGGCGGGTCGGCCTGCACGCAGATCACCCACGCGCCCCGCTCGCGGGCGATCGGCTTCAGCGCCCGGATCAGCGCCGTGGCCACGCCCTTGCGCCGGTGTTCCCTGGCGACGGCGAGGTCGTAGATGTAGATCTCGCTCCGCGCCTGCTCGAACTTCCGGAGCTCGTAGGCGGCAAGCCCGCCGATCACGGCACCGTCGGCGACGGCGGCGAGCGCGATGAACTGGTCACCGCCCAGCAGCCGGCGCAGCCAGGCGTCGTCGGGCTGGGCGGCGGTGTAGGTCTCGACCTCCCCGAACGCCCGCCCGAACACGGCCAGCAGCGCGCGGAACGGCGCCAGGTCGTCTGCCGTGAGACGGCGGATGGCGAAGGCAGCGTGCGCAGCCATGGCGGTGCTCCGGCGGCGGGAGAAACCTCGCGAACGGCGCGACGGCAGGTGTGGCACGCCGCCCCCCATTCTGGCACGGTGCGCGCCATCCACAAGACGGAGGGAGGAGCGCAATGGCCGGGATGTTTTCGCTGGAGGGACGGGTCGCGCTGGTGACCGGCGCGTCGCGGGGCCTGGGCCTCGCCATGGCCGAGGCGCTGGCGGACGCAGGCGCGCTGGTGGTGCTGAACGGGCGGGACCGGAAGACGCTGGATGCGGCGGCGGGGCGGATCACGGCCGCCGGCGGCAAGGCTGCGACCGCGGCCTTCGACGTCGCCGACGCCGGCGCGGTCCGCACGGCGGTGGCCGGGATCGCCGAGCGCCACGGCCGGCTCGACATCCTGGTCAACAACGCCGGCATCCAGCATCGCCGCCCGGTCACCGAGTGGGAGGATGCGGACTTCGACCGGGTGGTCGCGGTCAACCTCTCCGCCTGCTTCCGGCTGGCGCGCGAGGCGGCGCGCGTGATGCTGCCGCAGAAGTTCGGCCGCATCATCAGCACCGGCTCGGTCGCCGCCATCCTCGGCCGGCCGACCATCCACGGCTATGTCGCCGCCAAGGCCGGGCTCCACGGGCTCACCCGCTCGCTCGCCGCCGAGCTGGGCAAGACCGGCATCACCGTCAACGCCATCGCCCCCGGCTATTTCGCCACCGAGCTCAACACCGCGCTGCTGCAGGACAAGGCCTTCACCGCCTGGGTCGAATCCCGCACCCCGCTCGGCCGCTGGGCCGAGCCGAAGGAGCTCGGTGGCGCCGTGGTCTTCCTCGCCTCCGACGCCGCCTCCTACGTCACCGGCCACGTTCTCGCCGTCGACGGCGGCCTGTCGGTAAGCCTGTAGCCGCTCCGCCGCGCCGGGGGACGGCCACCCACCCAGCCGTCATCCTCCGGCTTGACCGGACGATCCACGCGGCGGAGGCCGGGCACTGTCGCATCCTGTGGGGCCGACCCGGCGCTGCAGCGTGCACCCGTCGCACCGGCCAGCGCCCGGCGCGCGGCTTCTCCCGCGCGGGTGGTCCGGTCGAGCCGGACCACGGCGGCGAAGGTTTCACCCGTGAACCGCCGAGGCTGCCGCCTCGACCCATCCCTGGAGCCGCACGCAGACTGTGGGCGGCGGGGATGGGGAGGTGCGGGATGGGCGACAGTTGGGCAGGGCGCGGCGGCAGGCGCATTTCGCTGGTGCTGCTGCTGGCGGCCTCCCCTTGCGGCTGCGGCTTTGCGGAGGTGTTCTGCGGCGGCGCGGCCGGCAGCTGCGAGGCGGAGGTGGTGGACGTGCGGACCGTTGCCGCCGTCCTGGCACCGTCCGTTCAGGCCTTGCGCTGAGCCGACCGCCGCGGGCCCGCCGCTCTCACGCGTCCAGAAGCGCGGCGATCCGGCGCATGGTGTTCCAGTTTCGCGCGGTGCCGATGCCGACCCGCTTCGGCGTCACCGCGGCGGCTAGCCGCGACTTCGCGACGCCGTGCGGCAGCCACAGCCAGAGGATGCCGCCGGCGACCGCGACCCGCTCGCCGTCCGCCGCGAAGGGCGCGAGCTGCCCGGCCACCTCGGGCCTCGCCGGCACGCGCGTCACCTGTGCGATCACGTGCGCCGGGTCGGCAACGGACTCCTCAGGAAAGGGATTGCTGGCGACGATCCGGCGGAAGTCGTCGGCACCGTGGACAATGATGTCGATGTGGCGGCCGAAGCGCCCGGCGAACGCGGCCTCCAGCCGCGCCTCCAGGTCCCGCGGGTCGGTGGGCGGCGCGTCGAACACCAGGTTGCCGGTGGCGACGACGGTGCGCGGGCTGCCGAGGCCGAGCTCCGCGGCCAGCGCCTTCAGCTCCGCCATTACCAGGCGGCGGCCCTTGCCGAGGATGATGCTGTAGAGCAGCGCGACGTAGGCGGCCATCTCCGTGTCTCCCGCGGGCGAGCATAGCGGCGGGCGGGCGGCAATTGAACCGGCGGGCCGCGATCCGCGACTGATGCGCGAACGGCGGCCCCGTGCCGCCCCCGGACAAGGCCAGGAGCGACCGTCATGTCCCGTGCTGCAATGATCCGTCAGGTCCGGCCTGCCGGCGGCCTTCCCCTCGTCGGCCTGATGCTGGCGGTGACGGTGCTGGTCCTCGGCACCGCGTCGCAGAGGGTCGAGCGGTCGGCGGTGCCCGGCGTGGATGCGGCTGCGCTGCCCGCGGCGATCGTCGGGCTGGGCGATCTGCCGCTGCCGCCGCGCTGATCCGGCGCCGCGGCCTTGCCGGCCACGGGCCTGCGGCCTCGAGGCGTGGTGCGCTGTCGTCAGGGGCGCAATCCGTGCGCCCGGGTTCCGGGCGGCCGCTGCTACTTGTAGCGGAAGGTGATGCGCCCCTTTGTCAGGTCGTAGGGCGTCATCTCGACATCGACCACGTCGCCAGGCATCACGCGGATGCGGAACTTGCGCATCTTGCCTGCGGTGTGGGCGATGATCTCGTGGTCGTTCTCCAGGCGCACCCGGAACATGGCGTTGGGCAGCTTCTCGATCACCGTGCCCTTGAATTCGATCAGTTCTTCCTTCGACATACGACTCTCGGCTGAAGACAAGGAACGCGCGTACGCAAAAGCCGCGCCCTGCCCGGCGTGCCCCGGCTGATCGCCGCAGGTGCCGAGCAGGGCGGGACTTCACGCTCGCGTCGTGGTCGCGAATATGGTGACTTGGGGACGATTTGTCACGGGCTAGATTGCGCCGGGGGATAATGTGCCGCTTTCAGTCTGTCGGCGGTGCGACGACTGTGCCCGGCCCCGCCCAGCCGAGGATCGAGGCGGCGAACGCCTCGGACGGAATGGCGACGCCGTAGTCGATCCCTTCCGACACCACGCGCGCGATGTGCAGCCCGATGACGCCGTAGCGCCCGTCCCGGAACAGCAGCAGCGGCGAGCCGGAATCGCCCTCGACGGCGTCGCACTGGTGCAGCAGCAGCGGGACGCCGCCGGTGACGCCGACGAGATCGCAGTCCTCGTGCACCGAGAGGATGTGGGGCCGGTCGCGGCTGTAGCCGGCCTGCAGCATCCGGCCGTCGTCCTCGAGCGCCAGCACGGCGCCGCCGAACTCCATCGCCCAGATCGGCGTCGTTGGCACCGGAAGCGGCTCCGCCAGGGTGATGACGGCCCAGTCGCGGCGCATGATCGCCATCTCGTGGCCGTGCGACCGCTCGTAGCCTTCGGCGATGGCATAGCTTGCGGCCGGCGCGTGCGCGACGTAGTCGCCGCGGACGTAGCCGGCGAGGAAGTTCAGGCTTTCCGCCGGAGCCCAGCGGTCCTGCGCGGTGTCGTAGAGGCAGTGGGCGGCGGTCAGCACCTTGTCGGGCGCGATGAGGACGCCGGTACAGAAGGCGACGCCGCCGCGGTTCACCCGGCCGATCGAGATCCAGGGCGCGTCGGTCGATTCGACCGGGTGGCGGTCGTCGGTGCCGATCACCTGCACCTCGGCCGCGGCCGGCGGGATCGCGATCGCGGCGGCCAGCAGGACAGCGGGCACTCGGGACGGCGTCATCGGGCAGCCTGACTGCTGGAGCAACCGCGTTCGGCGCGGATGCGGGTTCCGCAGGCTATAGCGCGAAGCCGCGGTCCGCGCGAGGGCCTTGTAGCGGCGCGGCGGAAGCCGGCTAAATAGGCGGCGGCTTCACGCCCGGTGGCAGCGGGTGGGCTGCTGCCGTCGTCTCCAGAGACTCGAGGGCACCGCCTGCCATGCCAGACGAGCTTTCAACCGGCTACAGAATCCTCAACGAGACAACCCTTCCCGTGGTGCTCGGCGCCGTGCCGCAGGTCGCCGCGGTGCTGGGCGGCCTCCCCCAGGACTGGCACATCCGCGAGGTTGGAGACGGCAATCTGAACCTGGTGTTCCTGGTCGAGGGGCCTCGGGGCGGGGTGTGCGTCAAGCAGGCGCTGCCCTACGTGCGGGCGGCCGGCGAAAGCTGGCCGATGCCGCCGAAGCGCGCCTGGTACGAGCAGCGCTGCATGCAGGTGCAGGCGCCGCACGCCGCCGGCCGGACGCCGCGGCTCCATCACTACGACAGCGACCTCTACCTGATCGTGATGGAGCTGCTGCAGCCCCACACGATCATGCGCTGGGGCATGATCAACGCGGTCCGCTATCCGCTGTTCGTCGAGCACATCACCGACTACATGGCGCGGACGCTGTTCTTCACCTCGGATCTGGCGCTGCCGGCGGGGGAGAAGAAGGCGCTGATCGCCGAGTTCTGCGGCAACAGCCAGATGTGCCGCATCACCGAGGACCTGATCTTCACCGACCCGTACATGGAGTGCGACCGCAACCGCTGGACCAGCCCCCAGCTCGACCGGATCGCGGCCGCCATCCGCGCCGACGGGCCGCTGAAGCGGGCGATCTCCGACCTCAAGCTCAAGTTCCTGTCCGAGGCGCAGGCGCTTCTGCACGGTGACCTCCACACCGGCTCGATCATGGTGACCGAGGATGACACCCGGGTGATCGACACCGAGTTCGCCTTCTTCGGGCCGATGGGCTTCGACGTCGGTGCGGTGATCGCGAACCTGCTGATCAACTACTTCGCCCAGGACGGCCACGCCACTGCGGACCAGCCCCGCGACGACTACCAGGACTGGGTGCTGGAGGTGGTGGAAGCGGTGTGGACCCGCTTCCACGACAAGTTCTGCGCGCTCTGGGACAGCGCGCGCACCGGCGACGCCTACCCGCGCGCCCTGTTCGAGGACGCCGGCGAGCACGCGGCGCTGAAGGCAGCGCGCGACGCCTACATGGACGGCCTGTGGCGCGACACCCTCGGCTTCGCCGCGGCGAAGATGATCCGGCGCATCGTCGGCTTCGCCCACAACATCGACCTCGACTGGATCGAGGATCCGGACGTGCGGGCGCGGTGCGAGGCGCGCTGCCTGCGGCTTGCGCGCGCGATGATGGTCGAGACCGGCCGCTTCGCCGGGGTCCACGCGCTCACCGCCGAGGCCCGCCGGCTCCGGGCGGAGACGCCGGCGATGGACCGGCTCCACGGCTGAACCGGGCCGTCCGCGCCCACCGGCCGCGGCCGGTCGCGAAGAAAGACGTGGATGCTGGCCGCGAGTCGGGGCATGAGGGGGGAAACGGCGCGGCGGGGATTCGCCGCGGACTTCACACAGGACGAGAGCATGACCGCAAAGCGCTTCCCCTTCCGTGACAAGACCATCATCGGCATGGCCCACCTGCCGCCGCTGCCGGGCTCGCCATTCTTCGACCGGGCGGGTGGCATGCAGAAGATCGTGGACTCGGTCGCCGCCGACATCGAGGCGCTGCAGGAGGGCGGCATCGACGCCATCATGTTCGGCAACGAGGGCGACCGGCCCTACACCACCGGCGCCCCGATCGAATCCGTGGCGGCCATGGCTGCGGTGATCGGCCAGGTGAAGTCGCTGCTCAAGGTCCCGTTCGGCACCAACTACCTGTGGAATCCGAAGGCTACGGTCGCCCTTGGCATCGCCACCGGGGCCGCCTTCGGCCGCGAGATCATGACCGGCGTCTACGCCTCCGACATGGGCCTCTGGGTGCCGGACGCGATGTCGGCGATGCGGCTCCGGGCCGAGATGGGCCGCGAGGACTTCGCCATCATCTTCAACATCAACGCCGAATTCTCGTCGGCGCTGGACACCCGGCCGATCGCGGTGCGGGCGAAGAGCGCGGTGTTCTCGGCCGCCGCCGACATCATCGCCGTCTCCGGCCCGATGACCGGGCAGGGGGTGGATTCCTCCGACCTCGCCGCGGTGAAGGAAGCGCTGCCGGACACGCCGGTGTTCGCCAACACGGGCGTGCGGACGGAGACCGTGGGCGAGATCCTGAAGATCGCCGACGGCTGCGTCGTCGGCACGGCGCTGAAGTTCGACGGCTACACCTGGAACGCGGTCGATCGCGACCGGGTGCGGCGGTTCATGGACGCGGTCGAGAAGGCCCGGTGAGCGAACTCCTCATCGGAATCGATATCGGCACCACCTCCACGATCGGCACGCTGATCGACGGGGAAGGGGCGACGCTCGCCACCGTCTCGCGGGACACCGACCTCATCTCCGACCACCCGAACTGGGCGGAGGAGGAGCCGGCGCAGTGGTGGGCGAACGCCTGCGCCGTGATCCGCGAACTGCTGGAACGGGCGGAGGGGCCGGTGGCTGCCGTCGGCGTCACCGGCATGGTGCCGGCGCTGGTGCTGCTGGACGCCGACGGCCGCGTGCTGCGCCGCTCGATGCAGCAGAACGATGCCCGCGCTGTCGCCGAGATCGCGGCGATGGCGGAACAGGCGGACGAGGAGCTCTTCTTCCGCATGACCGGCGGCGGCATCAACCAGCAGCTCGTCGGCCCCAAGCTGCGCTGGCTGGAGACGCACGAGCCGGAGGTGTACGCCCGCATCGCCACCATCTTCGGCTCCTACGACTACATCGCCTTCCGCCTCACAGGCAGGCCCAGCGTCGAGCGCAACTGGGCGCTGGAGTCCGGCCTCTACGACCTGGAGGCGCGGAGCTTCTCGCCGCACCTGCTGGAGCTTGCCCATGCCCGGGCCGGCTGGCTGCCGCCGATCCGCGATGCGCACGAGGTGATCGGCGGAGTCAGCGCCGCCGCGGCGGCCGAGACCGGGCTTCCCGAGGGAACGCCGGTGGTGGCCGGCTGCGCCGACCATGTCGCCTCCGCCTTCGTCGCCGGCGTGGTGGAGGATGGCGACCTGCTGGTGAAGTTCGGCGGCGCGGGCGACATCCTGCTCGCCACCTCCACCCTCAAGCCCGACCGGCGGCTGTTCGTCGATCATCACATCACGCCGGGGCTCTGGCTCACCAACGGCTGCATGGCGGCGAGCGGCAGCGTGCTGAAGTGGATCGCCCGCGAGTTCGGTCGCGGCACGCTCACCTTCCGCGAGCTTGACGCGCTGGCCGACGCGACCCCGCCGGGCGCCGACGGGCTGGTGCTGCTGCCCTACTTCCTCGGCGAGAAGACGCCGCTGCATGACCCCCACGCCCGCGGCACGCTGGTCGGGCTCGGGCTGCACCACGGCCTCGGTCACGTCTGGCGGGCGGCGCTGGAAGGCGTGGTTTACGGCTTCCGTCACCACCTCGCGGTGTTTGCGGAGATGGGGCTGGAGGTGAAGCGGGTGGTCAGCTCCAACGGCGGCTCGCAGAGCGCCACCTGGCTGCAGATCGCCGCCGACTGCCTCGGCCACGAGATCACCCACATCGCCCGCCATCCGGGGAGCTGCCTCGGCGCCGCCTATGTGGCCGGCGTCGGCGCCGGCGTGTTCCGGAGCTACGGCGAGGTGTCACGCTATGTCGAGCCCGGCCGCACCTTCATCCCGCGGCCGGAGCACGCCGCCGTCTACGACCACGGCTTCGGCCGCTTCCGCGAGACATACGAGCGCCTGAAGCCCATGTACCCGCGCCTCGTGGCGCGGAGCGGCGACGCGGACGGGGCTGGCGCGTAGCTCCGGCCGCCGAGCTTGCCGTTGTCGCCGGATGATCTGATGTGATCATTTCGGATCGACCGAGGTTCGATGGCGAAGATCACCATTTCCATGCCGGCCAGGTCGCTCGCCGCGAGGCGGGAAAGCCGATAGTCAGCCTCGGTGCCCGGCTGTCCGGGCACCCGCGACGACCTCGTCCCGGATCCCTGTCCCATTCGAACGCCATTGCTCACGCCACCGGCGTGCGCATCGTGACGAACTCCTCCGCGGCCGAGGGGTGGATGCCGATGGTGGCGTCGAAGTCGCGCTTGCGCGCGCCCATCTTCACCGCGATGGCGATGCCCTGGATGATCTCGGGCGCGTCGATGCCTACCATGTGCGCGCCCAGCACGCGGTCGCTGTCGCGGTCGACCACCAGCTTCATCAGCGTGCGCTCGGGATTGCTGCCGAGCGTGTACTTCATCGGCCGGAAGTCCGCCTTGTAGGTCACCACGTCGTGGCCGGTGGCGCGGGCGGTCTGCTCGCTCATGCCCACCACCGCCACCGGCGGCTGGCTGAACACCGCGGACGGCACGCAGTTGTGGTCGGCCTGGCGTGGCATGCCGCCGAACTGGGTGTCGGCGAAGGCGTGGCCCTCGGCGATGGCGACCGGGGTGAGGTTGATGCGGTCGGTGACGTCGCCGACAGCGAAGATCGAGGGCACCGACGAGCGGCTGTCGGCATCCACCCTGATCGCCCCGTTCTCCGCGAGTTCGACGCCGACGGCTTCCAGCCCCAGCCCGGCGGTGTTGGGCTTGCGGCCGGTCGCGTACATCACCTGGTCCACCTCCAGCACCGACCCGTCGCTCAGGTGATAGCGGTAGCCGTCGGCGGTCTTCTCGATGCGCTCGCCCTTGACCCCCAGCCTGATGTCGATGCCCTTCGCCTTCAGCTCCCTGGCGAGGAAGGCGCGGACGTCGTCGTCGAAGCCGCGCAGGATCTGCTCGCCGCGGTAGGCCAGCGTCACCTCGGCGCCCAAGGCATTGAAGATGCCGGCGAATTCGACCGCGATGTAGCCGCCGCCGGCAATGGCGATGCGGCGCGGGAACTCGGGCAGCGACAGCGCCTCGTTGGAGGTGATCGCGTGCTCGATGCCGGGATAGTCCGGCTTCCACGGCCAGCCGCCGGTGGCGACGAGGATGATGCGCGCGCTGATTTCGCGGCCGTCCACGGAGACGGTGTTGGGCCCGGTGACGGTCGCCCGGCCCATCATCAGCTCCACGCCGGCGTTGGCGAGCAGGCGGAGGTAGACGCCGTTCAGCCGGTCGAGCTCCCGGTCCTTGTTCGCGATCAGCGTCGCCCAGTCGTGGCGGGCGCCCTCGACCGTCCAGCCGAACGACGGCGCATCGGCCAGCTCGTGGGCGAAGTGGGCGCCATAGACCAGCAGCTTCTTGGGGACGCAGCCGCGCAGCACGCAGGTGCCGCCGACCCGCCATTCCTCGGCGATCGCGACCTTCGCCCCGTGGCCGGCCGCGATCCGCGCCGCCCTCACGCCGCCGGAACCGGCGCCGATGACGAACAGGTCGAAGTCGTAGCTGGCCATGATTGTCCTTTCTGCGGATACGGGTGCGTGCCGGCGGGACGGGTGGATTAGCGACGGCGTCCGCGCATCGTCAAAGGGGAAAATGGGGCGCCGGCCCGCGCGGGGCCAGCGGCAGTTTGTAACAGTTCCAGATTTGCCCGCAGCACATTGACGCTGCATTCGTCCGCACCCTATCCTCTGTTGCGAGGCCCGAACAAATGAGGCGTGATGCCGACAACCAGACGGGCCGAGCGGGCTTGCACGGCCCGCCGGGGGAGGATCGTGACGCCAGCTGAGGATGCCAGCGGCGGATTGCGCGTAGCCGCGCCTGCGGCCGGATCGGCCGCGGTCCCGCTGCTCCGGTTCCAGGACATCTGCAAGCGCTTCGGCGGCACCCAGGCCTGCGACCACGTCACTCTCGACGTCGCCGCCGGCCGGATCATGGCGCTGCTCGGCGAGAACGGCGCCGGCAAGTCCACCCTCATCAAGATCCTCGCCGGGGTCTACCGGCCCGACAGCGGGCGGATCCTGTGGAAGGGCGAGCCGGTGCAGCGGCGCAAGGGGCTGCCGATCCGCTTCATCCACCAGGACCTCGGCCTCATCGAATGGATGACGGTGGCGGAGAACCTTGCCCTCGGCGCCGGCTACGGCCGCCGCGCGACCGGCCTGATCGGCTGGCGGTCCACCGAGGAGCGGGCCAGCGCGCTGCTGGAGGTGGTCGGCGGCAACATCGACCCGCGGCTGCGCATGTTCTCGCTGACCCGCACCGAGAAGTCACTGGTCGCGATCGCCCGCGCGCTGGCGGTGGACTGCGAGCTGCTGGTCCTCGACGAGCCGACGGCGAGCCTGCCTGCGGCCGACGTGGACCGGCTGTTCGCCGTGCTGGAGCGGCTGAAGGCGCGCGGGATCGGCATGATCTACGTCTCGCACCGCCTGGACGAGGTGTTCCGCCTCGCCGACACGGTGGCGGTGATGCGCGACGGCCGGCTGGTCGGCCACCGGGCGGTGAAGGAGACGACGCCGCGCCAGCTTGTCGAGATGATCGTCGGCCGGCCGCCGACCGAGGTGTTCCGCAAGCCCCCGCCGCCGCGGCCGGCCCCGGTGCTGGCGCTGGAGGAGGTGCGGCTGGAGGGCGTGGGGCCCATCTCGCTGACCCTTGCCGCCGGCGAACTGCTCGGGCTCGCCGGCCTGCGCGGCGCGGGACACGAGCAGCTCGGCCGCGCGCTGTTCGGTCAGGAGCCGATCCTCTCCGGCCGGGTGCTGATCAACGGCCGCGCTGTGACGCCGAACAGCCCGCTGCAGGCGATCGCCGCCGGCATCACCCTCGTCCCCGCCAACCGCCAGGAGGAGAGCCTCGCCACCGGCATGTCGGTGCGGGAGAACCTGTTCGTCAACCCGGCCCTTCACGGCCGGCGGCTGGCGGGCCTGCTGTCGCGACGGCGGGAGGGGCGGGAGGCGCTGCGCCTGGTGCGCAAGTTCAACGTGCGCCCGCCCGAACCGGAACGGGAGATCGAAACGCTGTCCGGCGGCAACCAGCAGAAGGTGGTGCTCGCCCGCTGGCTCGAGGTGGGCAACCCGGTGATCGTGCTCGAGGAGCCGACGCAGGGGGTCGACGTGGGCGCGAAGGCGGAAATCTACGCCCTGCTCGGCCGGATTCTCGAGGACGGGGCGGCGGTGCTGATGATCTCCAGCGATCTGGAGGAGATCGCGAACGTCTGCGCCCGGGCGCTGGTCTTCAACCGCGGCCGCATCGTGGCCGAGCTTTCCGGAGACGACCTGACCATGTCGAACCTGATCCACGACGCCTCGATGGGCGAGGAGGCGGCGTGAGCGTGCCGCGGCCTCGCCGGTTCCAGGGACGCGCGCCGCTCCGGGGGGCGGGCCGATGAGCACGTCGCTCCAATCCAACGCGCTGGAGCCGCCGCCGGGGCGCGCCGAGGGCACCGGCCTCACCTACTACGTCAACGCGCTCTCCCGGCAGATCCCGGTCTACGGGCTGCCGGTGGTCGGCCTGCTGCTGATCCTGATCTTCGGCATCCTGCTGGACGGCTTCGTCTCCTGGACGACGCTCAAGTTCATCCTGATCTCGAAGTCGGTGGTCGCCATCCTCGCGCTGGCGGCGATGGTGCCGATGGTGGCGGGCAAGATCGACCTCTCGATCGGCTACGGCATCACCCTCTGGCACATCCTCGCCATCAGCCTGCAGGTCTATTACGGCTTTTCGTGGGAGCTCGCGGTCGTCGTCGTGCTGCTGCTCGGCGTGCTGCTCGGCTTCATCAACGGGCTGCTGGTCGAGCTGGCGAAGATCGACGCCTTCATCGCGACCCTCGGCACGGGCACGGTGATCTACGCCATCTCGCAATGGCACACCGAGGGGCGCCAGGTGGTCGGCGAGCTGCCGGAAGGCTTCCTCGACATCAACAGCATCCGCCTGTTCGGCGAGATCCCGCTGCCGGCGGTGTACCTGCTGGTGATCACCCTCGTCCTGTGGGTGGTGCTGGACTACACGCCGATCGGCCGCTTCCTCTACGCGACCGGCGCCAATCCGCGGGCGGCGCTGCTGAACGGCATTCCAGTCCGCCGCTACGTGATCGGCGCCTTCATGACCTCGGGCTTTCTCTGCGCCTTCGCCGGCGTGGTGCTGGCGTCGAAGCTGCGCATCGGCCAGAGCGTCGTCGGCCTCGAATTCCTCCTCCCGGCGCTGGTCGGAGCCTTCCTCGGCTCCACCACCATCCGTCCGGGCCGGGTCAACGTGTGGGGGACCGTGGTCGGCATCGGGGTTCTTTCCGTCGGCATCGCCGGCATCCAGCGCTACGGCTCCGACTTCTTCGTCGAGCCGCTGTTCAACGGGCTCACCCTGATCATCGCCGTCAGCATCGCAGGCTACGCCGGGCGCAAGCGCCTGAGCGCAACCCGGTCGCGAGAGCCGGGAACGACAACAACCGCCGACACCGCGCCGGAAGCGGCCGGGCCACGGCGGGAATAACAACCACGGGCCGGGCGAGCCGGCCGAAGGAGGAGGAAACGATGGCTAGACTGAGGAGACTGTACGGCGTCGCCGGCCTGACGAGCGTGCTTGCGCTCGCGGCGGGCCCGGCGCTGGCGGATTACCTGGAAGACGCGCGCGCGATCGCCGATGCCGCAACCGCGCGGTCCACCGTCTGGGACGGTCCGACCACCGGTCCCGCCGCGCAGCCGGGCAAGCGCATCGTCTTCGTCGCCGGCCAGATGTCGAACGGCGGCCATCTCGGCATCTCGATCGGCGCCCAGGAGGCGGCCGAGGCGATCGGCTGGGAGCTCCTCGTCATCGACGGCAAGGGCACCGTCACCGGCCAGGCCGAGGCCTTCTCCCAGGCGCTCGCCTCGCAGCCCGACGGCATCATCTTCGGCGGCGTCGATGCCTTCCTCCATCCCGAGGTGCTGGACGAGATCGAGGCTGCCGGCATCGCCCTGGTCGGCTGGCATTCCGCGCCGGAGGCGGGGCCGGTTCCGGGCACGCCGATGTTCGCCAACGTCACCACCGACGCCATGGAGGTGGCCAGGGTCGCGGCAAACTTCGTCGTCGCCGACAGCGATGGCAAGGCCGGCGTCGTGATCTTCACCGACTCCAACTACACCATCGCGCTCGCCAAGTCGGGGGCGATGGAGGAAGTGATCCGCGCCTGCGGCGGCTGCGAGGTGCTGTCGGTGGAGGATACGCCGCTCAGCGAGGTGTCGAACCGGATGGAGCCGCTCTACACCGCGCTGATGCAGCGCTTCGGCGACCGCTGGACCCACAGCCTCGGCATCAACGACCTCTACTTCGACTACGGGCTCGACGTCCTCGACCCGACCGGCCAGCCCTACGCGGTCTCGGCCGGCGACGGCAGCGAGGCGGCGTTCCAGCGCATCCGCCGCGGCGAATACCAGGTCGGCACCGTGCCGGAGCCGCTGTACCAGCACGGCTGGCAGCTGATCGACGAGCTGAACCGCCAGTTCGCCGGCGAGGAATGGAGCGGCTACATCGCCCCGGTGAAGCTGTTCGTGCCGGACAACATCATGTACGACGGCGGCGACCAGAACGTTTACGACCCCGAAAACGGCTACCGCGACCACTACAAGGCCATCTGGGGCGTCCAGTAGGCCGGGACCGACAATCGTCATGGCCGGGCGCGTCCCGGCCATCTCGCGGGGTGTGCACACCCGGCAGGAGATGCCCGGCGCAAGGCCGGGCATGACGCGGTGGCGACGGCCGGGAACGGCCGGCAGGGGTCGCGCCTGCGGCCGTTATCCCTCGTACTCGAAGATGTAGAGGCCGCCGTTGTAGTCGTTGACGAAGACGAGGCCGTCCTTCGTCACGTTCACGTCGCAGAGCTGGATCACCTTCTTCCGGTTCGGGCGGCGGTCCATCAGCTTCTCGGGCTCCGGCGGCACGAACACCGCCACCTCCTCGGGGCGATAGGGGTTGCGGATGTCGTATACGCGCACGCCGGCATTCTGGTAGGTGGCGAAGATCAGCTCCGAACTCCGGAAGCCGTCCGGGCGGTTCTCGTAGACATTGTGCGGGCCGAAGTGGCCGCCCTTGGCGACGTAGTCGAATTCGTCGGGCACGGGGAAGGTGGAGATCGAGATCGGGTTCGACTTCACCCGGTTGTCGAACACCCAGATGTGCTTGACCCCGTCCTCCTGGTGGTCGAGCACGGCCTCGTCCAGCACCACCAGCAGCTCGCGGTCGTCCAGCGGCAGGCAGTTGTGGGTGCCGCCGCCGAAGGGCGGCGACCAGTTGCGGTGGGTGATGAGCTTCGGGTTGGCCCGGTCCTTCACGTCCAGCACCACCATGCCGGCGTCGCGCCAGGCGCAGTAGGCGATGTCGCCGCTGACGATCGGGTGGTGCAGGCCGTAGCGGGCGGTCGCCGGCCACGACGGGCTCTCGCCGGCGGCGAGGTTCATCCCCGGAATCCACCAGCGCCCGACCTCCTTCGGGTTCGTCGGGTCGGCCATGTCGATGGTGATGAAGATGTAGTCGGTGAAGCCGTCGATCAGCGCCGAGGCATAGGCCCAGCGCCCGCCGACGTACCAGATGCGGTGCACGCCGCCGCCCTGCACCGGCATGAAGCCGATCTGCCGCGGCTCGGCCGGGTTCGCGATGTCATAGACCGCCATGCCGGCCGTCCAGGTGCCGACCTCGCTGCTGGGCTTCACCGCCGTGCCGACCTTCTCGCCGATCGCGCCCTTGTAGTAGGCGTGCTCGTCCGCGAACTCGGGCGAGGCGAACATGTCCTTGGCGTTGATCACCAGCAGCAGATCTTCCCAGGTCTGCAGGTGGATGTTCCACGTTCCGGGCGGGGCGGGGATGTACTTCACCGGCTTCGGGTTGCGCGGGTCGCGCACGTCGATGACGCTGAAGCCCTGGCTGAACATGTGGCCGACGAAGGCGTGGCCCTTGTTGATCATCAGCTGCACGCCGTCGGCGCGCCCGCCCTGGTCGCTGTGACCGATGAGGCGCAGGTTGCGCGCGAGTTCAGGCTTCGGCAGGTCGTTACTGGCCATGCGGACGTTCCCCCTCCGGCTGGCCGCCGTCCGGCGGCGGCTCTGTTCACCCGCCTAGGAGGGCATTCGCCGCGGCTGCGGTCAAGCGGCTGCCGTCTGCGGGGCGGCGGCGCGCGGCTTCGGCGGCCGCGCCGCCCGGCGCGCCATCACGACTGCCCCCAGGGTGGTCAGCACCGCCTCGACCGCGACCGGCCCCAGCGTGGTGAGAGGGTCGTTGAGGTCGAGCGGCATGAACGCCGCCACCAGCGCCATCTTGCCCGCGGCGCTTCCCGCGACCGGTATCACGAGGTACAGGACGATCAGCACGAGGAAGGCGACGACATCCGAATAGCGGCTGGCATCGGAGAAGGCGAGCATGTGGATGATGCCGAGGTCGCGGATCACGAACAGCAGGATCGCCAGCATCAGGCTGGTCGAGAGCCAGTTGCCCGAGGCAATCATCGCCAGAAGCTGGTCGATGTCCCCCACCTCCCCCAGCGCGGACCAGGTGGAGAAGGGCGCGGTGAGCGCCACCGCCACCGCGAACACGAACAGGATGACCAGCGTCGGCAGCCACGCCGGCATCCGCTGCAGTGCGGAGCGCATCCGCCCGCCGGCGAGGTCGCGGGCCAGCCAGCCGTAGGCGATTGCATCCTTCACGTCGCTCAGCGCGGCGGGGTAGACGAGGAAGGCCGTCACCAGGAAGGCCGCGGCAAGCCAGGCGCTGGTCCCGCCCTCGCTGCTGGCGAAGAAGCCGCCGACGTAGACGACGACGAACAGCACGAAGGCGACCCACGCCCAGGGCAGGCTGGAATACTGCAGCACGTGCCGCATCAGCCGGTTGGCGGCGAGCCAGGTCCAGCCGACGAAGACGGCGAGCGAGACCAGCCGGAAGGTCTCGGCGCGGGCGTCGATGCCGTACCAGTCCACCACGGCCTGGCTAGGAAGCTGGGCGACCGCCACCGTCCACAGCCAGTCGTACTGGGTCGTCGTCGGCGTGAACAGGATGCCGAACAGGATCGAGGCGAGGATGCCGACGGTCTGGCTGAGGGTGGAGTTCAGCGACTGCCCGGACGCGCTCTTGCGCAGGAAGATCAGCGCGCTCGACATCGCGACGGCCTGGGCTGCGAAGCCGTTGCAGATGCGCAGTCCCGCATTCTCCAGCGCCGTCGCTGTCGGAAAGATCTGCAGCTCCACCGCGAACGAGCTGGCGAGGCAGACCAGCGCCGACATCCACACCAGGATGCAGCCGCCGAAGAGCTTGCCCCACGTCATCGACCAGGCGCTCAGCGCCGACATCACCTGGCCTTCCCAGGTCCGCCCGCGCACCTCGCTGCCGATCGCGTTGGCGGCGCGGCGGGTGCCCCAGACGACCGCGACCACGTAGTAGAGGAACAGCGAGCCGTTGTTGATGAAGCTGTAGTCGGGGTTGGGCCTGAGCCAGGCGGCGAGGATCAGCACGCCGGGCAGCAGCACCGCCAGCACCAGCCGCGGCGGGGTCAGCTCGACCCACAGGTTGCGCACGAATTCCGGGTTCATTGCGCGGCCTCCTGCGGCTGGCCGTTGTCCGCCTGCGCCATGTAGGCAGCGCGCAGCCCCGCCCGCTCCAGGCCGAAACCGGCGACGGGAAGCCCCGCCTCGACCAGGTGCCGGAGCAGCGCGGCGCGCGTCTCGAGATCTGGCGGGGCGAGGAAGCTCGCCGACCGGCCCTCGACCGTGGTCGCGGCGACGCCGGGGAAGGCCCGCAGCACCTCGCCCAGGCGCTGGTCGGGCACCGCCAGCGACACGGTGAGCCGCACCGGGCCGCCCTCGCGCGCCGCAGCATCGCCGAGCGGGCGGAAGTCCACCGCCTTGCCGTTGCGGATGATCAGCATGTCGGTGGCGTAGTCCTCGAGTTCGGACAGGATGTGCGAGCTCACCATCAGCGTCATGCCGTCCCGGCTAAGCTGGCGCAGCACCTCCGAGAGCTGGATGCGTGCCTCCGGGTCGAGGCCGGAGGCGGGCTCGTCGAGCAGCAGGAAGGCGGGCTCGTGGATGATCGCCTGGGCGATGGCGAGCCGCTGCTTGAGGCCGCGGGAGAGCGAGCCCGCGCGCTGCTTCATCCGGTCGGTGAGCTGCATCCGCTCGGCCGCGCGCTCCACCGCCGCCCGCCGCCGCGCCTTCGGCAGCCCCTGCGCCGCGGCCCGGTAGGCGAGGCAGCGCTCCACGCTCAGCGTCTCGTAGAGGCCGAAGAAGTCGGGCAGGTAGCCGAGGATCGCGTGGGTGCGCCGCGGGTCCTTGTGCGCGTCCTCGCCGTTGATGGTGACGGTGCCGGACATCGGCCGCTCCAGCGCGGAGACGCAGCGCATCAGCGTCGTCTTGCCGGCGCCGTTGGGGCCGACGAGGGCGGTGATCGTGCCGGGGCGGATCGAGAACGAGACGTCGTCGAGCGCGCGCAGGCCCGGGTAGTCGTAGATGAGATGCGAGACTGTCAGCACGTCCGTTCGCTCCCGCTACCTCTGGTCATGCCCGGGCCTCGTCCGGGGACAGGGCGGCGACACGGGATGGCCGGGACGGGGCCCGGCCACGACGCATCTGTTTCGGGCGGCTAACGGTCGATGCCGCCCATGCACAGGTACTTGACCTCGACGAACTCGTCGATGCCGTACTTCGAACCCTCGCGGCCGAGGCCGCTTTCCTTGTAGCCGCCGAACGGCGCGATCTCGGTGGAGATCAGCCCGGCGTTGATCCCGACCAGCCCGTATTCCAGCGCCTCGGCCACCCGCCACACCCGGCCGACGTCGCGCGAATAGAAGTAGGCGGCGAGTCCGAACTCGGTGTCGTTCGCCATCCGGATCGCCTCTTCCTCGGTCCCGAACCGGAACACCGGCGCCATCGGGCCGAAGGTCTCCTCCTTCATCACCTTCATCGCCGGGGTGACGTCGGCGACCAGCGTCGGTTCGAAGAAGGTGCCGCCGCGCGGATGCCGCTTTCCGCCCACCAGCACCCGCGCGCCCTTGCCGACGGCGTCGGCAACGTGCTCCTCGACCTTGCGCACAGCATCCTCGTCGATCAGCGGACCGAGGGCGACGCCGTCCTCGAAGCCGTCACCGACCTTGAGCTTCGCCACCGCCGCCGCGAGCTTGTCCACGAACGCGTCGTAGATGCCGTTCTGGGCGAAAATGCGGTTGGCGCAGACGCAGGTCTGGCCGGTGTTGCGGAACTTGGACTGGATCGCCCCCTCGACCGCGGCGTCGAGATCGGCGTCGTCGAACACGATGAAGGGCGCGTTGCCGCCCAGCTCCATCGAAACCTTCTTCACCGTGCCGGCGCACTGTTCCAGCAGGATCTTGCCGACGGCGGTGGACCCGGTGAACGAGAGCTTGCGGACAAGCGGGTTGGCGGTGAGTTCGCCGCCCACCTCCTTCGAGCCGCCGGTGACCACGTTCAGCACGCCCGGGGGCATGCCGGCCCGGTCGGCGAGCTCGGCCAGCGCCAGCGCGCAGTAGGGGGTGGCCGACGCCGGTTTCACCACCACGGTGCAGCCGGCGGCAAGCGCCGGCGCGCACTTGCGGGTGATCATCGCGATCGGGAAGTTCCACGGCGTGATCGCGGCCACCACGCCGACCGGCTCCTTCACCACCACGATCCGCCGGTCGCGCGCGTAGGTCGGGATGGTGTCGCCGTAGATGCGCTTCGCCTCCTCGGCGAACCATTCGACGAAGGAGGCGCCATAGACGACCTCGCCCTTCGATTCGGCCAGCGGCTTGCCCTGCTCCAGCGTCATCAGCCGCGCCAGGTCCTCGGCGCTGGCGAGGATGAGGTCGTTCCAGCGGCGGAGGATCGCCGCCCGCTCCTTCGCCGTCTTCGCCCGCCACGCCGGCCAGGCCGCGTTGGCCGCCTCGATCGCCTCGCGGGTCTCGGCCGCCCCCATCTTCGGCACGGTGCCCAGCGTTTCGCCGGTGGACGGGTTGATCACGGCGATGGTGTCGCCGGAGCGGGCATCGACCCAGCGGCCGTTGACGAAACACTGCTGGCGGAACAGGGCGGGGTCCTTGAGGCTCATGGTCACTTCCTCCGAAGCTCGTCGCCTGGCTCCCGCGTCACGGCCGGGCCTGCCCCGCCCATCGCCGGGGGAAGGCCCGGCGGCGGGAACGGCCCGGGCCGGAGCCCGGGCATGACGGTGCCGCCCACAATAGGGTCCGGCTACGCCCGGATCGAGTCGACGTCGGCGTCGACGCAGAAGGTGTGGCCGGAGATGTGGCGGCCCGCGTCGGAGCAGGCGAAGAGGGCCGTGTTGGCGATGTCCTGCGCCGTCACCATCGCCCGCAGCGACGCCATGTTGAGGTAGGTCTCGCGCATCGCCTCGAAGGTGACGCCCCGCTGCTCCGCCTTGGCCGCGATCACCCGGTCGATGCGCGGCCCCTCGACGATGCCCGGCAGGATGGCGTTGACCCGGATGTTGTGCGGCCCGAGCTCGATCGACAGGCTCTTGGTGAAGCCGACCACCGCCCACTTCGACGCCGCATAGGGCGTGCGCAGCGGATAGCCGAGCCGGCCGGCCAGCGACGACAGGTTGATGATCGAGCCGCCGCCGGCCGCCTTCAGCAGCGGTACCGCGCGGCGGGCGCAGAGGAACTGGCCGTCGATGTTCACGGCCATGCAGCGTTTCCAGTCCTCGACCGGGATCTCCTCCACCGGCAGGGTCGGGCCGGCGATGCCGGCGTTGTTGATCAGGATGTCGAGCCCGCCCAGCGTCTCCTCGGCCGTGCGGAACAGCCGGTCCACCGAATCCGGCTCGGCGACGTCGCAGATTACCGCGCCGGCGAGGCC
>ERZ777003.1855-NODE-1855-length-28261-cov-8.119265_pt1 | contig 28261 bp, 27 predicted proteins | sample MGYA00374956_ERZ777003 | MGnify/ENA primary metagenome ERZ777003 (study PRJEB29302, sample SAMN06268252) | bioreactor metagenome | isolation source: Joint BioEnergy Institute, California, USA | place: USA:Joint BioEnergy Institute, California, USA | collected... | reverse complement strand
GATGATCATGATTACTGCAACTGCACCAACGATGGCGGAGATTACGTTGATAATAGTCTGTATGAGTTTTTCTATGCCTGTTTGAGGATTACAAGCTTTATTTTTTTGCTCTTCAGATCCGCTTACACTGCGCTTACACTCAGCGATTTGTTTTTCTATTGTACAGTCTTCACTGACAATAAAGTTCATGTTGCTACCGCACTCAGTGGCTTTCTCTAACTGTTGCGCACCTACCGTCCCTTGTAGTGAAAATACAGCTGTCAATATTACCAACAAAGCACTACTAAATACTACTACATAGGTTGCGACTTGTTGTGTTGTACGTGTTACATACTGCATAGTCTTATTTCAGTCTTGTGTTTTCGTTTATAGATAAAATATACAACAGTACACAAAACCTCTTATATCCGTTGCAACACAAACCGTACAATGATTTGCGCAAAAGCAACGATTACCAAACCTACAATAGCATAGAGAATGGTGTTTTTGGCACCTGATACACTGTTTGAATCACCGCCAGAGGTAACGTACTTAAAGCCACCGATGATGATCATGATTACTGCAACTGCACCAACGATGGCGGAGATTACGTTGATAATATTGCTAATAAGCTTTTCGAGTCTGTCTCCTGCCGCATTCGGTCTACTACAATTCGACCCTAGGCTTATATTATTACCACTACCACCACCACTGCCACAATTCACGCTGCGACGAATATCAAGATCAGTATTATCCTGAGCAAAAGATGTAGCTGCAGGTAGGGTCATGATCGTAGCAAAGCCAAAAAGTAACCCTACACCAAGTGTTATGTACTTTATGCGTGCCTTTAGCTTGTGCAACATTTTGTTTCCTCAACCATTTCTATTGGTTATATTAATCGGTAACCGTTCGTTGAAGCACGAATTGAACGATAATCTGAGCAAAGGCAACGATTACCAAACCTACAATAGCATAGAGAATGGTGTTTTTGGCACCTGATACACTGTTTGAATCACCGCCAGAGGTAATATAGCGAAAACCACCAATGATAATCATGATAACCGAAATAGAACCGACAATAACCGAGAAGACGTCGATGATGGTGCGGATGAGGTTTTCTATATCAGTTCCACTACCTGATACATCGGTACAGCCACTGTTTTGTCCGGCACCGCTTTCAAGACCCTGAATATTGGAACCGCATTTTATATTATTGTCTATATCTTTCGACACCCCATCTCTCGATGCACCTGATGATGGAGACGACTGTGCGTTTACTGCTGCTGGCACAGCGAAAACAAGAAGCAGCGCAGTTAATACTACAGCAATTTTTGCCGCGATATGAGTTTTTACAAGCTCTAACATTGTTTATGTTCCTTTTATTTTTACCTTATGTAGATACTTATATCACATGAAATCAAGTATTACCAGATGTTTTCTTTAACTTTAAATCGTACGCTGAAGCACAAACTGTACAATGACTTGCGCAAACGCTACCAGGACCAAACCTACAATAGCATAAAGAATGGTGTTTTTAGCGCCACTAACATTACCTGAATCACCACCAGAAATAATATACCTAAAGCCACCAATAATAATCATAATCACCGACACAAAACCAACAATAACCGAGAAAACGTTGATGATAGTACGAATAAGACTCTCCAGCCTATTTCCACTGCCAGACACGCTTGCATTACAGCCACCACCTTCAAGCCCATTAATATTTGAACCGCACTTTATGCTGTTATCGATATTAACTTGGGTATCAGCACTAGCGCTCGGAGCAAGTGCAATAAGCGCTGCGAACACACAAGCCGCTGTCAATAAGATTACAAAAATATTGTGCTTTACTACTCGTATCATTCTCTAGAACTCCGACACTACTCTATATTTATTTTACTACTTTTTTAAGTCCACGGCCATTTACACTATCTGCAGTATAAACCGTACAATAACTTGTGCAAATACCACGACCACTAGTCCAACCAGGGCATAAATGATAGTGTTTCTCGCACTTGCAGCTGCAGCCGCATCACCTCCAGAAGTCACAAACTTTATGCCGCCTATTATAATCAAGATTATCGCTATAATACCGGCTATAGCAGATAGTAAATTAATAACGTTCTTTATAGTATTACTTATTTTGTTTGCACCTCCACTACACCCACCTATAGAGTCGCACACCTGACTTTTTGCATCTGCAGAAACTAATGGCGTTGAAACAGGAACTATAGTGGTTACCGCTAGCATGCTTACTGTAGCCAACCCTGCTATAAGATATTTTTTGATTTTATTCATAACTGCCTATATTCTTCCACTTTTAATTCATTATCTCATTTTAAAATACCTTATTAACAACAAATGTAATAATAGCTTGAGCCATAGCTATTATAACAAGTCCGACTGCCGCAAAGATTAAAGTATTCCGTCCTCTAGAAAACTTTTGAGTATCTCCACCAGATGTCATCATACTAATACCTCCAATGATGATAAAAATCACCGCAATGGCACCTGCTACGATAGAAATCATCCTCGCAATCCTAAAAAGAAGGCCATTTTCACCGCCAGAAATAGGATTACCAGTGCCTACATTACATGCCGCAGACTCTCTATTAATCTGCCCCCGTTGCACGTCAGTATAATTCCTGTTATCACAAGCTTTTTGTAATGGATTAGCAGCATGCACAGCAACAGCCGGTACTATAACAAGGCTTAAGCTAGCGATTATACTGAGGAGAATCTTTTTTACACTCATCGATTACTTACCCCTAAAATAAACTATTCACCACAAATCCTACAATTGCATAAGCCAGTACAGTTACTACTAGACCCACTAGCGCATATATAATTGTACTCTGTGCCTGTGCAGTAGCGCCAGGATCACCACGAGAAATAACATACCGAACACCACCTATAACCACAAACAAAAGAGCCAGTCCACCTGCTAGGCTGAATATAATATTCTTGATTGAATTTATTGTTGTACCATCTTGGGTATTATCCTCATTAACACCAATATTCTGTATAGGTTTAAGATCTATTTCATCTTGTGTTGATTGTCCAGCTGATTGTCTTGTCGCTGCTGAAGCGCCAAATTTGCTTTCTATCTTTTGGGCACAAGCTGTTAATGCACGATTTGTAGCTCTTTTACCGAAATCACAGTTGGCATGCTGTACAAGAGCAGTTCTAACTTTTTTACATCTTTCCCACTTGCTTTTCTGATACTCTTTCTTAGATGGATCGTAGCTCCTGCATTTTTGTTTGTATTCGTTGAGTAATCTATCACCAGTCGCCTTGTCATTAAACGCACTAACCATTTGAGACGATAATAAACCAACCACTAGGAGCACACTCATTACCACTCCTGCTGCAAAGATTGCCATACTTACTGGTGATTTTTTAAACACAATCGCACTCACTGTATAGTCCTTCCAAGAAATGCCACAACAGCAGCCGCTACGATAGAAATAGCCAGGCCTATCAAAGCATTCATTATTGTATTTTGTGCCGCTTTGGTAGCATCAGGCGAACCTTGACTAGTGATATACCGTATGCCTCCATAAAACACAAACGCCACAGAAACCAGAGCAGCAATATGAATAAGAATATCTATAACACCAAGCCCTACAAGCAATATGTCACTTCCTCTAAACTTATCCCCGCTCATAAGTGTAAATTTCACTTCACACTTTCCAGTGACACTGTCAACTTCTTTTTCAAGATACTTATACCAAGTGGGGATACCAAAAAAACTAGGTGGATCACATGTTGCTGCTAGTTGTTGAAAGATGCGTAACATTTTTATGTTCCTTGTTTTATAACAATGAAGGCATTAACCACCTAAGTGCTACATATAGCACCATGAGTGCCAATAATGCCAGTATAGCATTAGAGATTTGTCTTTTTGCTGCGCCGATTTTTTGCGGATCATCACCTGCAGAAGCATAGCGAATACCGCCGGAAATAATTCCAATAGTCACTGCTATTCCTACAAACGCAGTTAGAAAGTTAATAATGGGATTTACATATTTTTTCATTAGGTTACACTTGTTATTTACGCAGTCCAGTGCAGGATCACTTGCAGCAAAATACATTTGTTTTGGTGATGTCACTTGTGTATCTGAAATATCTACCAAGTAAGCGGCAGTAATATTAGGTACAGCAGCTGCTCCTATTGTAACCAGTAGACTTAACGCGATAAGCTTTTTGTACATTGTTCGCAATATATTTGTTGTTTGAGTTTCATTATGACTAAATTTCTATTTAACCGCAAGCAATACTACACCTGTTGGTTTTTTTCTGTTAAGTAAAAGCGTTTTACCAACGTTTTGATTATACTACTATGTAACTAGAAAAACGTATCATGCTGACATCTAATCATAGATGCTTATAAGCATAACTGTGTTACAATATCAACAGAGAATATAAAAGCATGAAAAACACTAATATTGTATTTGTTGCAGGGCGACGTTTTTTTTCACTATCAGTTGCCGTTGTGCTTATTTTGTCTTTCTTAGCAATCTTACCAGGAAACACCTATCTAACCCCCGTAGTATCTGCAGCGAAACTTACGGGTAATACACTCAAACAACAGGCAACTAAAGAATGTGAGGCTGAGGCTAAAAAAAGAAACATTGCAAATAACGAGCTTAACTATTGGGTTGAGCGGTGTGTTATTAACTATACTAATGTTTATGAAGGCGCCAATCCTTCATCCCAAAGCTGCCAACAAATCGTAGCCGACCCAAGCGTTATAGGCGGAGTACGATTTAGTGGTACAGACGAAGCTTGTGTAGCCGGTCAAATGCTTGGGGAAAAAGCAGTGTTAAGAGATGGTGGCAACGAAGAAGCAACCGTTCGAAAGGTTTGTAAAACAAAAGACACCAATCAGCGTGCTGCAACCGATGGTGAAATTGCTGCATGTAAGAAGGGTTATCAAGGTGCTAAAAACAAAAAGAGTAGAGAGGAAGCCTGCAAAGATTACAATAATGACAGTGCAAGACATTTAAAACCTGCTTGTATTGCGGGTTACAATGCGCAAAAGAATAATGCCACAACTGCTTCTATAGATACCGCAGCAATTGACCGTCGCGAAGAGGAAAGTCAAGATAGCGAAGCTAATGTTTGCGACGGCATGGGTCCACTTGCATGGATTGTTTGCCCACTTGTTTCAGCAACACTAGAAACAATTAACACGCTTGACAATCTGATCAATGATTTACTCACAGTTAACACCAAAGCAATATTCGACACGCAAGATACTACCAGTAGCGGGGCACGATACAAACAGGCTTGGAGCGATTTTCGATCAATAGCTCTGGGGTTAATTGCTATCGCGGCGCTTGTCACAATCATAGCAACCGCATTTGGGTTTGAAATTTTTGATGCATACACAATTCGTAAGGTACTGCCTCGGTTCTTAGTTGCTATTATCTTTATCACCTTGTCCTGGAATGTTATGAACTTTTTAATCCAGCTATCTAACGATGCAGGTAATGGTATAAGGGCATTGATTTATCTACCATTCAAAGATATGGTGATTAATTTTAACGCTGCTAGCGGTATATTTAGCTGGGGAGTAATTGTAGGCGCCTTTGCAGCGACCGGATTTAGTCTGATTGGCCTTTTGTCTTTTGCGGTTACTGGCCTAATCGCCGTGCTCATTGCATTTTTGGTACTTATTGTACGTGAGTTAATTATTATTTTACTGGTTATTATAGCTCCTATAGGCATTGCCTGTCTTATATTACCCAATACACGTAAAGCTTGGCAGCTTTGGCAAAATACCTTTACTGCTATGCTTGTGGTATTCCCTATAATTTCTGCAATGATAGCAACAGGTCGGGTATTTGCTGCCACAATCACAGCCAATGACAGTGCAGGTGCAGCAGGGGATATAGTAAATAATATTATTGCTTTCATCGCCTATGTCTTACCTTACCTTTTGTTGCCTTTTGCATTTCGTGCAGCAGGTGGCCTAATGGCTACTCTAGCTGGTATTAGTAATGACCGTAGTAAGGGCGTATTCGATCGACTTCGAGGGTTTCGGGAAAACAAGAGGCAAAAGCGATACCAAGATGCTATCCAGAGCAAAAACCGTCTCGGTAGAACACCTATCGGCAGCATAACACGACGAATGCATCTTGCTGATCAGGGCGGACTTAGTTTAGGAAGTAAAGGCCGTGCAAGGTATCGTGCCGCTAGTCAAAGTCTCCTTAATAAAACTACAGCTGAAATGCTTAAAGCTGATGACGGTCGTGCAGCAAATGATGATGATGGTACAGCGCTTGCAATTCAAAAAGGCATGACACGCAGTAGGTACTTAAAGGAGTATGCTGACAAGATGCGACAGGCAGGATTTAGTGATGCTGAAGCCAAAAGGAGAGCACTTGATTCTTTAGGTGCCATGGAAGCAAGCTTTGGAGCTATGATTGGCACACCAGCAAGTCGTGCTGCAGCTTTCCGCGCACGTGCTATGTCTGCTACTGCCTATGGTGTTGATCCTATGAATCCTGACGCAACTTATCAGCAGATGTTTAGAGATGCTGCTGATATGGTAAATTCCGGACTGATGACCGAGGCAGACACTATCGCCGCCTTTAAACAAAATAAATCTAGAGCAGATATTAGTGGCTTCAGTTTTATGGATGGTATACGACAGGTACAAGAAACTAGAAAGTCAGGAACTGTCACAAGTGAACAAGCAAAGAAACTTCGAAAAAGCGCACTTGCTGGATCTAGACCAGGAGAAATTCTTGCTGGACGTCACGAAACTGTTACAGCACTTGCACCTGAAATGACCGCACAACTTAACGCAGCTGTAGAAAGTGGCGACCAAACTGCGGTTATGCAAGAACTTGCTGCACTAGCAGGTAAGTATGACGCAATGGCTTCAATAAGTCCAAAAAATGCTAAGATTATGGCCGATAATGTATTTGGTCAAACCCTTAAAAGTGCTGGAGATAAATTAGAATATCGTATCAAAGACGCAGCCGGAAATCCTACTGATCAAACTATGACAATTAGACAAATGATAGAAGCTTTCCGTAATAACAGCCAGTTTCTTGACTTACGTCGGGAATACGCTGCACGCGAGGAAAGAGCTGCACGCGAAATTACCCAACACATAAATGAACAGATAGACCCAAATCAGACGTAAATTATACGTTATACTTAAAATAAAGTTATGGCTGTATACAAAGTAATCCAAGATATTGAAGCAGAAGATAAATTGTTGGGGCCATTAACGCTCCGTCAGTTTGTATATGCAGGGATTACGGTATTCTTTCTGTATTTATGCTACCTTGCAATCTCCAAAAGCGCCGCATTTATGTTGGTAGTTTTTTTGCCGCCTGCTCTACTAACTGGTTTCTTTGCATTTCCGTGGGGACGAGAACAGCCAACCGAAGTATGGGCGCTGGCACGAGTTAGATTTTTATTTAAACCACGTAAGCGGATATGGAATCAAAGTGGTATAAAAGAACTTGTAACAATAACCGCACCAAAGAAAGTTGAGCAAGTATACACCGATGGGTTATCGCAAACAGAGGTGAAAAGTCGCCTCAAAGCACTTGCTGCAACGATTGACAGTCGAGGGTGGGCCATTAAAAGTGCAGCCATGAGCCCATACGTTACACCGGTTGTTGCAAATGTAAGTAGTAGTGAACGTTTAATTGATCCAAACATTTTGCCACGAGATGTGTCGGTAGACGACACCACCACGTACGACGACATGCTTGATACCGAAAACAACCCGAAAGCACAAGAATTCGATGCCATGCTTCAGCAAAACGCCCAGGCACAAAGAGCACGTCTTATAGAAAGCATGCAGCAGCCTTCGGCATCAAATCCTCAGACTCAGCCTACTGCACAAACTGCACCAACAGGAGATTACTGGTTTTTAAATCAGCCGCAGCAAACTTCTATACCAAGCAGCCAAACAACATTTGGCACCCAAACTATAACAACACAAACCGACCCAGAGTCCTCTACCACTTCAGATCCTATTTCACAAACCGAAGAACAGGCGCTGATAGACCAATTGCGCAGTCGACAAGAAGACCAATCAATACAATATTCACATCTCCCAAAAATTTTGCCGCTTTCCGAACAAGAAAAACTCGCCAAACAAGCTGCACAACAAGCTACTGTTATCAAAAAACCTGAAAAGACTGAATTACCATCTGTCTCTACCACCGATTCTCCGCAAGTGACAGCACAACCAGACACTGCTATACTAGAACTTGCAAAGAATGATGATTTAAATATTGCAACCATTGCTCGCCAAGCGAAGAAAGCGCATGGCGAAGAACCTGATGAAGTTGTTATTTCCTTACATTAGTACTCGAACATACATAAACACAAAGCGAGGGTGGGGCAGTAAAACTACATGAATCCAAACAATCCAAATCAAACACAACAACCACAAGCATCTTCCATGCCACCTTTGCAAACACAGCAAGGGGTGTCTCAGCCGGTGCCGCCAGCAAGCCAGACACCGTCAAATGAAATTATCGATCAGAAAAAAACATCACCAAAATCCAATCCAAACAGCACGCAAAATGCTCTACAAATTGCAGAAATCCGCGACGGAATAGTTATTATGAACGATGGTACATTCCGCTCCGTGCTGATGCTTAAAAGCATTAACTTTGACCTGATGAGCCAGCAAGAACAAGAAGCTGTAGAATTTGCTTATCAAGGCTTTCTAAACTCACTGTACTTCCCGATACAAATATTCGTCCGTTCGCAAAAGGTTGACCTACAACCATACATTGAGAAATTGGATAAAATTCGCACCGAGCATGACAATATGCTGCTTGCTATGCTCATGGAAGACTATTTGGTGTACATCGACCAATTAGCACAACAAACCAACATAATGGATAAAAAGTTTTATTTAGTTATCCCGTATTATCCGCATGCTGAAAATCCTAAAAAAGCTATAGCAGAGGATAGCAAAAACTTTCTAACGGGTCTTATGAACATGTTTAGCAGTTCCGAAACACATGTGGTTGTAAACGAAGAAGACCTAGAGGCCGCCAAAAACGAACTACGCAACCGCGTACATGCAGTACTGAGCGGTCTTAATCAGTGTGGAGTACAAGGCTTACCACTAGACACCCAGGAACTTATTGAGCTCTATTACGATACCTATAATCCTGACACTGCTACCCGGCAACAGCTTAAGGATTTTGATGATCTAACTGCAGATATAGTACAAAAAGGCCAGGGTACCGCACCGCAAGCTCACTTACAAAGGGAGTTGCAATAATGTTTAGAAGAAAGAAGAAGTTAGACCCTATAGCAATCGCTCAAGCGCAACAGCTGCAGGAGCAACGAGAGGTTGCTGAAGCGTTTCGTAAGGGCATTACAGCACTTCGTGATTTTATTGCTCCTAGCTCGCTGGAGTTTCATTCTTCGTTCTTCCAAATCGGCACCCGCTACGCGCGCACCTATTATGTATATGGTTATCCGCGTCAGGTTTATACTGGCTGGCTCAGCGGCATGGTAAACCTGGACGAGATTATGGATATGTCTATATTTATCTATCCAGTAGAAAGTCAGGTGGTGCTTGAAAATTTACGCAAGAAAGTTACGCAACTCGAGGCTGGTTTGCAGCTTGATGCAGAAAAGGGCCGTATTCGTGACCCAGCAAAACAAGCAGCAATTCTTGATGCCGAGGAAATGCGTGATAAGCTTCAGGTGGGTGAAGAGCGCTTCTTCCGGTTTGGCCTGTATTTTACGATCTATGGTTCATCTTTAGATGAATTAGAATTTATCTCTCATAAGGTTGAATCCCTGCTTGGCCAACAACTTGTATACAGCAAACCCGCTACCGCCCAGCAGGAGCAGGGGCTGAATAGTACCGTGCCGCAATTTGTCGACCAGCTGCAAATACGCCGCAATATGAGTACTGGTGCTATTAGTACAAGTTTTCCATTTACTTCAGCAGACCTAAGTCAAGAAAACGGTATTTTGTATGGCATTAATATGCACAACTCCGGACTTGTGATATTTGATCGGTTTACGCTTGAAAACAGCAACTCGGTGGTGTTTGCAAAATCTGGTGCCGGTAAAAGTTTTGCCGTAAAACTCGAGGCACTCCGCAGCCTGATGATGGGCACCGAAATCTTTATTATCGATCCAGAAAATGAGTACGAGCGCATGTGTGATGCAGTAGGCGGTGCATATTTGCGCCTAAGTCTTAATTCCGCAACACGTATCAATCCTTTTGACTTACCTAAAGTCATAGACACCGAAGAGGCCGACAATGCACTACGAAGCAATTTAATTACGCTTCATGGGTTACTGCGTCTCATGATGGGCGGTGCCCAAGCACAACTTGTTGGCGGTAACACCACGCTCACTCCAGCACTTACGCCAAGTGAAGAAGCAGATCTAGACGCCGCCCTTATAGAAACATACGCGAAAGCCGGCATTACTCATGATCCACTCACACACACTGCCACACCGCCAACTATTACTGACCTGTATGACACATTACTCCATATGGGTGGCTTAGGTCCGCAGCTTGCCCAACGTCTACGTAAATATACAACTGGTACGTTTGCCGGTATATTTAGCCAGCAATCAAACATTAATATTGACAACCCTATGGTAGTGTTTAATGTCCGTGACCTTGAAGATGAACTGCGTCCGGTAGCAATGTATATTGTTCTAAATTACATATGGAACAAGACTAAAACCGATCAAAAACGCCGCATTCTTGTAGTAGACGAAGCATGGCAGCTTATGAAGTATGAAGATTCGGCATCATTCTTGTTTTCACTTGCAAAGCGCGCTCGCAAATACAATCTCGGCATTACCACGATCACTCAAGATGTCGAAGACTTTATGGGCAGCCGTATGGGGCGTGCAATTGTTGCTAATGCCAGTATGCAACTGCTTTTGAAGCAATCACCAAGTGCAGTTGATGTACTGACAGAGGTATTCAAACTTACCAACGAAGAACGAAAGCGTTTAAGTCAGTTCCCTGTAGGACAAGGACTATTCTTTGCTGGCCAAAGCCATGTACACATACAAATTATTGCAAGTCCTACCGAACATAGTCTCATCACCACCAATCCTGATGAGATCAACCAGCTACAAATGGGAGAGATGGACCAGCTACAAGGCACTATCGATTTGAGCAACAAGCTGCATCCAGGCATGTAATTCGTTATACTTATGGTAATGCAGAGGGGTAAAGGTATTTAAAAGTATGGCATTAAAGCTCGACGACAAGCCTGGCCATCAATACGATGATGATTTTGGAACATACGACCCACAGAAGACACCTGCGGGTGATCCTTCTGATCCTCGAGCTTCAGCTAGCACACTTTACGACCAAGAATCTGCTGGCGCCACCACAAAAGACGACTATGCAAACAATGAATCTGCAATGTTGTCTGACAGAATAGGAAGTGGTTACAGCGCTAACACTAAAGATACGTTTAGAAACCTAAAAGGCAAAATTACAAAAAAACGTGGTATTGCCGGTATTATTATAGGCGGCTTAGTGGGTGGAGGCATTTTTGGATTCAGTATAATTCAAGGCCCTATGCAATTTATTCATTTTTCGCAACTGCTTCAGCGTTTTCATTTTTCAAGAACTGAAATTTTTGGAAATGATCGGACAACAAAAGTCATGCTTTATGCACTTCTTGGCAAAGGTGCAGAACGTGGGCGGTTAGGAGTACTTGCCAATAAGGCTGCAGATAAGTGGGAGCAACGATTATTAAATGAATCAGGTCTTCGTCCAGTATACGATAAGACAACCAGACGTTTTGTTGGTTTTGAAATCGTAAACCAAGATAAGTTTCGTGAATTCTTAGGAGATATAAATGAAAGAAATAACGCACGATTAGAACGTGTTATGGGTAGAGGAGCAGAAATTACTCAGGCAGGTAATAGAGTAACCCGAGGCGGTAATGCTAGTGGCAGTGATGATATACCTGCTAATGCCAGAATTGTTAATCTAAGGAATGTAAGTTCCAGAGATCGTCGGATTGCAATAAGAGCTATCGGACAAACAACACACACAAATAAAGTTGTAAGCGGTATTGGATCTAGATTACTAAAAAAGCGAGGAGGTGTTAGTTTTAGTTGGCTTAATCCTGTGCGAGATGTCACAGATAGAGCCGAGTTACGAAGAGGCATACTAAAGGAGTGGGCAAAAAAAACAAAAAATGGCGTTAATTCAAAAATATCAAATGTTGGTAAATTGGCTGATGAAAATACCAAACAACAATTAGATAGACTTAACGAGGCAGGTACAGACCCCCCTGAACCAGGAGGTGGTGAAACCGTAAAAAATTTACGTACCATACTAGCAAGAAGCGCAGGACCAGCACTTGCAGCAGGAGCAATTTGTACTGCAAAATCATTTGGAGACGACATTCCTGAGTATAAATACACAAACAATGTACTGCCCATGATGCGTATGGGTACAGCTATACTGAGCATGGGGGATCAGGTCAGAAGCAACAAAAACCTGAGTTTGGAAGAATTAAGTGTGTATTCAGAATTACTTTATGATAATGAGACTAGAACATCTTGGGCAAGTGCAAGAAGTATACAAGGCGAATTAGGTGAAGAAATGACTGGTCCGGATCTCCCCACCGAAGCACAGTTAAAAAACATAAACAACGATAAACCAAAATTATTTGATATCATTGACTCTATCCCGGGTATAGGGCCTGTGTGTGGCGCGTATAATGCCATAGGAAGTATTGTGCCTGGTTTTGTAAGTGATATCACAGGATTTTTTGTTAATTTACCCCTCGGAGTGTTTGGCACAAGTACCGAAGAGTTAACAGAACAAGCACTAGCAGCTGTAGCAGGTCAGAGTGTAGATCCATTTGCAAAAGGCGCAGAGTTTGGCAATCTAGTAAACGTAGGTGCTTTCATGGCTGGCAACGACCATGCCATCTCTATGGGCGGCGCACCATTAACCACTCAACAAGTAGCCACATTAAAAACAGAACAACAAGAAATTGAAAAACACACCAAAACCATAGCTCAACGTTATTTTGATCCATATGAAGCAAATTCGTTGTTTGGAAAAATTATATGGAGTATACCTACAAACTTTTCTCAACTAACTTCCTCTTTCTCTAATCCATTCAAAAATTTAGGTAACATATTTTCCAGCACCTCTAATACTGTAACTGCACAAACTGTTGGTGGGTATGATTATGGTGTCCCACGATACGGATTCTCATTAGAGGAACAATTAGACCCTCGATTCGAAGATCCTTATGAAAATGCTGCTTGGGTTGAGCCACGACTTGAAGAACTAAATAATGAGTATGGAGAGTGTTTCGGAATAAAAATAATTATAAGTGATGCAGGTATTAGTTTAGAAAACGGAGCAACTGTAAATGTTTTTAAAACCCCTGATAAATGTAAACAAAATGGCGATGAAACTTTTTTACGATATAGATTCTATATAGCGGACACTATAGCTGCACTAAGTATGGCATGTTTTGAGGGAGATGATGAGGCATGCTCTCAACTTGATGCCAATACCAGCACCGCTACTGGCAATGGCGCTTCAGAAGGAGCATCTGGTAGCGCAAACCTACGTGAAACAATAGTTGTCGATAAACCTGGAAAATTTATCACAATGCCCGCACGTTACTCATGCTCGGGTCGTACCACCCAAATTGACTCACGTATCGCACCAGCCTTGGCTTACCTAATTAACACATATAATCTCTGCGCTGATGATGGTCTTGCTAATGGGCATAAAAGTCATGGTGCAGGTCTAGGTGTTGATCTTCGACCACGTGGTGACAACAACTCAAAAGAGGTATGGAAAAACACTATAGAACGCGCAGCAAGAGATATGGGATGGTGGGGTGATGCCGCTGACGAAGGTAAAAGTAGTAAGGGATGTGCTTACTACTCAGGTTATGGTCAATGTATGCATGTAGTATATCCTGATAAAATTCCAAAATGGGTTCGCTGGATTGGATATAACGGTGACGTAGATCATGGAGATCCTTGGCATGTATTTGGAAGTTCTTATGCCCATATACATATCGGGTGGGATACCCCTAATGGCGACGGTTTAGCTGGAAGTATAATTCCTACGCCACGTGCATCTGTTTATACGTTTCCTGCCCCTATACCTGATGACTTAAAGGAGCTCTTATAATGCTTTTTCGAAATCACCCCATTCTATACATGTTGCTAAATAGGACACTATTTTTTCGTATAGCATGTCTTGTGCTAAGTAGTATATTTTTGGTTTTGTCACAGAGCACGCTTATTTATGCGCTTCCGGAAGAGCAACGTAAGTTATATATAAGCGGAATATTATATTACGATTTAGACGCCTGTGCCTCTCAGAGTAGCAGTAATCCTGCGCTTGCTCCAGGTCAAGGTGCTCCTGACGGGCTGTTATTCCCAAATCTCGACCCCAACGCTATGGCTGAAGCCATAAATAGATATATAGAAAGTGTAAATCCTAATAGCAAGATGAAGGGATTGGGCAGCACAATTGTCGCTAGTGCAAAAAACGCTAACCTTAACCCTTTTTTAATTGTTGCAATTGCACAAAAAAAATCAAGCCTATCAGATCCTTCTGATTACAACGTACGACATGGCAACAATTCATTCGGCCGAACAGCAACTGCTAGCCAGCCGCATTTTGTTGGTGCTCGTATGTGGTATAAATGGTCTTCTGTAAAAGCAAGTGTAGACCATACAGCTCCAGAAAACATTAATGCAGCTGGCGGAGGTGATATAGCTTCGTATATAAAAATTCAATATAAAGAACAAATAAAAAATAGTAATTTGATTGAGCTCATGATGGCATACGCTCCTCCAAGCGAAAATAATACAGAAGAGTATATTCGGAACGTACGTAGTTGGGTGGATAAAATGATCGAGTTAACAAAACAGCCTAGATCATCTAAGTCTAGCACTACAAGCTCTTCGAATATACAGTATGTTGCTAAGGGTAATATACCACTAGAAGGTAAAACGGTTATTGCGTCAGTATATGGAACAAAAGGGGAAAAGGATAGAAACGGGAAATATATTGAAGATTTAAGCGGTATGGAAGGTGGCCCGCTTGATGAGCAAGGTAAACCTTTGCAAGGACGTCCGGTTGTAGCAGAAATGATGAGCAATACTGCACTAGGTGGCTTACCTTATGGATCAAAAATAGAAATTACCTACAAAGGAAGATCAATTATTGCTGAAGTGAGCGATAACGGTCCAGGCGCTGGAGAACATTCTGATATCGATCTCTGGAGAGAAACGGCTGACTTATTAGGATTCCCATACACTAAAGAACCTGTACGAATCCGGGGAGTATCAGATGACACACCGTTAACCCCGGTTAATAGTCAAGCTAGTATAACCGGACAAGGAGCTGATCAAAATTGCGTATGTACAACTGAAACCACTCAGTTAACAGGGGCAAATGCAGAAGAAAAAATTTTTAATTTTTATGTGAATAATAATTATACACCAGAGCAAGCCGCAGGATTTGTTGGAAACTATTATCAAGAATCAGGGTACGATCCGACCCGCATAAACGGTAGTAGTGGAGCTACCGGCATAGCTCAATGGTTAGGAGGCAGGTTAATTGCACTGCAAAATTTTGCAAGAGAAAAAGGCAAACCATACACAGACTTTCAAACTCAATTAGAATTTTCTATACACGAACTAAACAATGATGAAAAAGGAGCAAATGAAGCTATAAAAGCAGTAACCGAATCTGGGCGTGAAGCCGTAGAACAAGTAACAGTAGTTATTCGTAAAAGATACGAAAGACCCCGCGAGGCTGAAGCTAATGACGCAAGAAGAATAAAAAAAGCATTAGAAGTATATGAAAAACTTGGGGACGGTTCTGGTGGAACAGTCAGTGGAACCCCTGATTCAATCGGAGGTTGTGCCGGCAGCCAAGGAACTGGCGTAAGTAGCGGTAGTTTCATATGGCCTCTTGAAACAAAATATCCAGTCACAAGCTGCTATGGTTATGCACGAAAACGCCTCCATACAGGTATTGATATAGCTGCACCAAGAGGTACACCTATTAAGGCAGCTGATGGTGGAACAGTTGAATTAGCGCGTGATTATGACCCAGGCGGTTTCGGTAAAGCAGTGGTTATAAATCACGGAAATGGATTTTGGACTCTATATGCTCACTTACACACCGTATCTGTAAGACAAGGTCAAAAAGTTGATCAGGGACAAGTGATTGGAACGGTCAACAACACTGGTAGTTCATTCGGTGATCATTTACACTTTAATATCCAAAAAGCAAGTGGAGAGGGGCAAGCAACAGTAAATCCTCTTGAATACCTACCAAAAGATCCGAGTAGAGGCGTAAGCGGAGGTGACTGTCCAAGTTCGTTAGGATAATATGTATAGAGGCACATTATGGATACCTACATAAGCTTAAACAAAAAATTAGTTATAACTATTCTTTTATTGCTTTGTTTTTTAATGGTATTAGGCTTACTATCCATGTATAGCATCGTAACTATCAAAGGTATAGGAAATGATAATAAATCTGTTTATATACACTGGGGAGATGCAGATAATCAGAGAAAAATCTTCAACTTAACCAATGGTAGTAAAACGTTTATCTTTAGAAAGCAGCCTGTCACTATTGAGGTAACATCAGCTGACAAAAAGAGTATTTACAAAAAAAATATTGGAGGGTTTTTAAAGCAAGAAATTAGCATTGAGACAAAACCAAAAAAGAAATCATTGGCTTTAGGTGTTAATGCTTTAAAGTGTGCAACTTTAAATGACAGTGAACAGACTATATATTACCCGTGTTCGCCAGCTTTAGGAAGTTCTATTAATGTAAACACGCAAGGTACAAGCGCAAATATTGTCCTTAATGATTTAGTCCCTTCAGAAGAATATAGAGGCCTAGATACAAGCGATATTACCTCTTTGATTTTACCGTATAAAAACGGGTTCATTAGTGTAGTTTCTGTAGCTGAAAATCTGTATATCGGGGAATATACTTTAACAGGTAATCGAATAGGAGAACCAATAAAGATACGTGATTTTGCTTCTACTGTTAACGAAAATTTGGTATCAATAATCAACAATGGAGAAAAACCAACCTTAGCCATACTCAACACTGTCTTTAATTCATTATATTTGTTTGACGATCCCCAGGACTCCAACCCTGATATTGTAAAACTACCAGATGATCTAAGTGAACATACAGACACAATGGTCAAAACCATACTTTCTTCACCTAGTTCTATTTATGTAGTAGCCTATCGTGATCCGTCTATTCTTGAAACTCATGACCATGAAGGTAATGAAGATAGAGAGTTTAATAAAGAAGTCTCAAACACAAGTAAGGGACAGTTTGTTACTGAAATAAAAATTTCAGATAAATCTATAAAAACATATGAGCTTCCAAAGGAGCTATTGATCCGTAAAATAACTGCAAGTCATTCGGGAGAAATAGCATTTTTACCACATTACTCTGACACTAAACAGTATATTTACTTATGGCGTAATGGAAAATTATCAAATCTGCCGTTTGCCATTAATGATGTCGACAAGATTTGTTGGACAAAATCCAATGAACTTTTCTTTAGTGTTAGTGGTTCTTCTGATATATATAAGTATTCGTTTGACACCCACGGATCGTTTCTTATGTATAGCAATTCAAATGCTTCACTGAAAACAATAAGTTGTGACTTTGATAAATTAACCTTTAGTCTTGATGTCGAAGGTGATGGTTTAATAAGTGAGGTTAGTCATTTTCTGCTTACCGACAATGATAGCGAAGGTAAGCCGCTAGAAGAAGTATTACCTATATATATAGATTTACCAAGCAATACAGGAGTAATAAAAGTAACACAAGACAGTAACTCGGTATTTATAGGATTAGTATATAGCGATGGCGTTCTTCTAAGTAAAGATGAAATTCTTCAGCTAGTTAAAGACCGCCTTGAAGCCCTCCAGATTAAAACTAAAGATCTACAGATTATTTTCAATTTTTAGAATCCAAAGCGAGGACTTTTGCTTTGGTAGTGAAGTGATCTATAACTACATCGGCGTCGGTGGTAGTTATAAGGCTTTGATATGGCTTTAAAAAAGACACGAGAGCCTGACGACGTCTGCCATCAAGCTCACTAAACACATCGTCTAAAAGTAGCAGCGGCCGCTTATGACGAGCGGATTCAACAAACTGTGCTTCAAGCATTTTAAGCACCAACACCATTGTCCGCACTTCACCACGCGACGCTACCTCGCTTGCATCTTTACCTCCAATAATCGCTTTAAAATCTTCTCGGTGCGGACCATAACTAGTAAAACCCAGTGTGCTATCACGATTAAAATGACGCTCGAGCGCTTCCAGTAGACCCGTTTCATAGTTTTGATGACTAATCGGTGTCTGATACAAAAATTCAATAGATGTTTTAACTCCCGCAATTTCACTATAAAGATTACTTATATGTTCATTTAATTTTTCTAATAGTTTACGGCGTTGAACTACGATTTTACCGCCAAGTTCACTTAGACGTAAATTCCACACAAACAACTGATCATTATTTGACTGCGTGGCTTGCTTTAGTAGTGCATTACGCTGTGCTAGTACTCGCTTATAGTGATGTAGGGTAGTGGTGTAGCCAGGAGTAATTTGCTCAATTAAATCATCAAGAAATGTTCTTCTACGCTCAGGACTTCCGTGAAAAAGTAGTAAATTATTCGGTTCAAACAAAACGGTTGGCAGTGTGCGTTCTTGAGGAAGTCGCTTATATACTTTTCCATCGATTTCAAAAGTTTTGGTCGTTTTTTGATTTTCGGTTTTTATTTTTACTACCCGTGTTTCTTCCGTAGTGCCAATGTCTACTCGCGCCCAAGAATTTTCAGTATGAATAACTTCTTTATCTGAAGCTTTAAATGATTTACCTCCCAAACCAACAAGAATTGCCTCTAAAATAGTTGTTTTGCCGCTTGCATTAGGGCCAACAATAATATTAACTGTTGGATCAAATTCAAAAGACCCGTCCGTGTATAAACGGAAGTATTGCAAACGAGCATATGTAAGTGTCATTAATATATATTCTAACTCTTAAGCGGCATAATTAGATGCACATAGTCACTTTCGTTTGGGTCAGACAAGACTACTGGATCTAACTTACCATTAAAATTAAAGTTTATTTCTTCACCATGAAATGCATTAAGTGCGTCTAAGAGATATCGAGAGTTTATGGTGATATCGCTTGATCCAGAAATTTCACCTTCAGCACTTGCGGTATTTTCACCTACTTGTGAGGCAATAGAACGAATACTGAGCGTACCTTTTACTTCTTCGGTGGTAATTTTAATACTTCCTGCACTTTCTCGAGCAAAGAGGCTTGATACTTTAGTAATATTTAGCAAATCAGCACGTTTTACTCGAGCAGTGTTTGCAAATTCTTTTGGAATCAGTTTCTGATAATCTGGATATTTACCCTCAATTAGTCGTGCTACCAATTCTACGTCACCAGCTTTAAATAGTACTTGCTGATCGTTATAGGTAATACTCACATCGTCAGTAAAATCATTCACTATACGAAGCACATCTTGCATCGCAGATACTGGAATAAGAATACTTATTTCTTCTTTAATATTGGTGAGTGTTTTTGCTGCCAAACGATAACTATCTGTAGCAGCTATATGTAATTTGCCGCCACTACTATGCACATACACACCAGTAAGTACTGGGCGTGTTTCATCACCAGACGCAGCAAAGACCACTTGCTGTAATGCACGTTTTAAATCAGCACCAGGTAGAGTTAGTTCCTTACCATTTTCAATCGCAGGCATAACAGGAAAATCTTCACTCGGCACACCATTAATAACAGACTGGTATTGGTTGGTTGTTATATGAAGTTTATTATCATCAAGATCAAGATCGATTACGCTTAGTGGAAGACTATTTATAAAATCCTGCATGAGACGAGCAGGGACTGTTATAGAACCTTCTTCACTGACTTTTGCGCCACAATATTGTGTAATCGCGATATCTAAATTCGTAGCTGCAATACTTAATCTATTGTTGGCTGTTTTTAGCAATACATTTGCAAGAATAGGGAGTGTGCCACGAGTACTAGCTACACGCGCAACTGTATTGAGTGCTTTACTGAGATTTTCCTGTGTGACTTGTAGCTTCATAACTATATACTCCTTAATTTTTATAAATAGTCTTCGTTATTATTAGGCTTGTGAAAACTGTGTACAAACTCAATTTAACAGAGATGAAAATTCGATTTTGCAGGGTAAAAACCTGGGTATAAAAATTGTGCAAACGTGGGAAAATAATAGGGTTTTCCATAAAGCTTGTAAATCGTGTGAGTGATGCTTGCGGAAAATACTGCTGTATTCCACGGAGCTTCCATACGCTAATCACAGCTAATCCACAGGTATTACACATGAAGATGCTCCTTAATCTCATTTACGGCAATACGTAAAGTTTCGTCTGTGCGTAATTCTTTTTCAATTTTCTCAACAGAGTGAATAGCAGTAGTGTGATCCTTACGTCCAAGCTCACGTGCAATCTTTGGAAAACTTAAATGCAATTCGCTGCGTAATATATACATAGCAACCTGACGCGGTACCACAATATCCTTATCACGCTTTGGGCTGAGAATATCTGCTACATCAACTTGGAAATAACTAGCAGTCTTTTCAATAATTTGTTTCGCGCTTATATGTTTTGGTCGAGTAGTGGCGGCTCCGAGAATACTTTGTGCGGTGGCAAGCGTAGGTGTGAGGCCACGCATATCACAGAAAGCAAGTAATTGATTAAGTGCACCTTCAAGTTCTCGAATATTTGTCTGGATGTTTGATGCAAGGTATTCTGCAACATCATGCGGCAACTCCACGCCGTGATTGTGAGCTTTTGCTTGTACGATTGCACAGCGTGTTTCAAAGTCAGGGTTTTGCATATCGATGCTCATACCCCATACAAAGCGTGAACGTAGACGTTCTTCAAGTGTTGGAATTTCTTTCGGCGGCTTGTCACTACTAATAATAATTTGCTTATTAGCCTGATGAAGGGCGTTAAAGGTATGGAAAAATTCTTCCTGAATTTTTTCCTTCCCTGCTAAAAACTGAACATCATCAACAATTAATACATCTGCACCACGGTAGTAATCTGCAAAGTCGGTGTTTTTCTTAAATCTAAGCGCATCAACAAATTCTTGTACGAACTGTTCGGTTGATACATACACAACCCGTGCATTAGGTCGATCAGCGAGTACCTTGTTTCCAACAGCTTGAATTAGATGTGTTTTACCAATTCCAACACCGCCATACAGAAAGAGAGGGTTATAGCGGCTTCCTGGGTTTTGAGCAACTGCGAGGCAGGCTGCATGCGCTAACTCATTTCCAGAACCTACAATAAAATTTTCAAACGTATACCGTTCATTGAGACCTTGTCGGTAAGAGTGTGCGAATTTATTACTACCAGTTCTTGCTTCAGTAGACCGAACAGAAGCTGGTATTGTTTGTGTTTTAAGAAGTGGTTGGTTGTCCTCAGAAAGAGCGTTTTTTTGCTTACCAGCGAGCGCATGAATTTTATACTCAACAACAGGATTTTCTATACCATTCTTTTGTAGTGTTTCACAGATCAATTGATTATATTTACGTTCCAATTGTTGCTTTATGAAAACATTTGGCACACCAACAACTAAAGAATTACCATCATGTTTTAGAAGAGTAGTGTTTTTAAACCATGTAATGAAGTTTCCTCGAGAAACCGAGAGTTCTATTTCTCCTAAAACTGCCTGCCATAAGCCGCTTTGCATAAAACCCCTTATACCTTAGTTATCACCAATATACCTTAAAATATGGTTAGTTTTCCACAAGTAAGGCATAAAACACAACAAAATAATAAGAAAACCACAATTAAGGTGTTGATTTATACACAGGCAAAAATCTTATCTGTTAATCTGTGGAAAATGTTTGGTAAATAGTGGAAAACTTGCTAAAATTAGTGGGCAAACATTGTCGATTTTACGCTGACAATAGCAACATAAACGTAAATAGCGAGGGCACATGGTTACAAACATGTGAGGTGGGCTTGTGTCTAAGAAGTAAAAATAAGGTACAATAAAAGTTATGCCAAAACGCACATATCAACCAAAAAAACGTAGGCGTGCTCGTGTGCATGGATTTTTTGCACGCATGAAAACTCGTGCAGGACGCGCGGTATTAGCACGTCGACGTCAAAAAGGTCGCAAACAATTATCACGCTAATATATTAAATAGGGAGCGCTCTTAGGATCATGCTTTCCCGGGCATACCGCTTTCACGGACACGGTAGTCTGCGTTATGTATATACGCGCGGGCAAACAGTCCGAGGAAAATGCGGTATGCTTAAGTATGTCCAAAACACAAATCGTCAAAATTGGCGAGCTGCGGTGGTAGTAAGCCGCAAAGTACATAAATCAGCGGTAGTACGCAACCGAATACGTCGCCGAATATACGAAATTTTGCGTACTCAAATTCCTGCTGACGCTCCGGCGGTTGACATGGTGTTTGTGGTACATAGTGCAAAAGTAGCTGATATGCCAGCTGATGAACTGCGGCAGGTTATAAGCTCCGCGCTCCAAAAAGCACAAATTCATCAAGAACCTCGTGATATAGTAGATACAAAGGAGTTATAAATTAATGTTTACCACGCTGATTGTCCAGCCAATCTTCAACCTACTAGTGCTTATTTATGCACTCATACCTGGACATAATTTTGGTTTGGCACTCATACTTTTTACTATTGTTGTGCGTTTATTGATGTGGCCGCTGGTTAAAAAGCAGTTGCATCAAACTAAAGTTATTCGAAAGCTGCAGCCGGAGCTTAAGAAAATTAGAAAAGCGGCTAAAGGTGATCGTCGCAAAGAATCATTGATGCAAATGGAGCTGTATAGGGAACGTGGCATTAATCCGTTTGCTTCGCTTGGGCCACTACTCATACAGCTTCCTATTTTTATTGGTTTGTTCAGTGGTCTGCAGCGTGTAGTACGGGAACCGCAAGAGATAGTTAACTTTTCTTATCCGTTCCTTCAGGATCTCGGCTGGATGCAACAGCTCGCAACAAATATTAATCAATTTGATGAAACACTGTTTGGGGTAGTTGATCTAACGCGGGCAGCACTGGGAAGTGGTGGTGTGTATTGGCCAGCTATGCTTATTGTGATCGCGAGTGTGGTAATGCAGTATTATCAGGCAAGACAGCTCATGCCTCGTGATGACGAAGCACGTAGTCTGCGACAGATTTTGCGGGAAGCTAGTGAAGGTAAGCAAGCAGATCAAGCTGAAGTTAATGCAGCAGTAGGTCGAAGTACGCAATTCCTTCTACCAGCGCTAGTGTTCTTCTTTACAGTAGGAATAGCTTCCGCATTGAGCTTGTACTGGCTGACTGCAGGTATAGTTGCATATATTCAGCAAGCAATCGTCCTAAATCAGGATGATGAAGAAATGGATGAAGTTGCAAGCCAAAGCACAAAAAAAGATATTAAAAACATTCCGGAAGCACAGGTAGTAGACAAACCAAAGAAAAAATCCAAAACCAAAACCGCCAAACGTTCAAACAAACGTAAAAAGAGGAAAAGGTGATGGAAGAATCAATTCAATTTGCCAAAAAGTATCTGGAAGATATTTTATCTTTCTTTGGTCTTAATACAGATGTATATGCTACTACAAGTGACGAGGAAGTTATTGAATTAAACATTCCTTCAACACACTTAAATGGGTTTTTGATTGGTCAACGCGGTGAAACGATGCGCGCACTACAGTTTTTAGTGAGTAACGCATTAAGAAACCAAAACTATCCCGTAACGCGTGTCAGTGTCGATGTGGCAGATTATAAAAAACAGCGTGCTAGTCGTCTTGCGCAGAAAGCAGAAAAGTGGATAAAGACAGTAAAGGAATCTGGCAAGCCGTTTGATCTAAAACCAATGAATGCAGCAGACCGACGAACGGTACACAAACTCGCCGCAGAACACGGTGTTATTAGCGAATCAGTTGGCGAAGGACGCAATCGCCACATTGTCTTAAAGCCTGCCGAACAGTGATGCAGGTAGTATTTACGAGTCTTCGTGTAGTACTTTTTTGTAGATTGCAAGTGTTTGTTCGGCCATACGTTTCCAAGAGTACTTTTTTGCCTGTTTTTTACCGGATTGGATGAGTTCTTTGCGACGTTTTTCGTTGGTGAGCACCTTATTTATCTTTTTTGTCATATCATCAACATCGTATGGATCAAAGTACTCTGCCGCATCGCCATATACTTCGGGCAAGCAAGTGGCGTTACTACTGACAACTGGAGCGCCATGTACCATTGCCTCAAGTCCAGGTAGTCCAAATCCTTCGCTGAGACTTGGGAAAGCATATGCAGCACAGTTCTCATACAGCCAGCGTAGCTCGGCTTCGCTCACAAAGCCGGTAAATACCACCTGTCGAATGCCTTCGCGTTTTACATAGCGTTCGTGACGCTTATAAAGCGTGTCTTTTTTACCTGCTAATACCAAATGAAGATCAGGGTGTTTTGTTTGTAGTTGTGCAAATGCTTGAATGAGTCGTTTTAGGTTTTTATGCGGAGTAGGTCTGCCGATATACATAATGAATTTTTTACCTTCTAGTTCGGCGATAGGTTTCGCTGCAACAGGAATCGGGTCGGCTGCTTCATAAGTTACAGTAATATCTCGGCTGTTTTTATGAGCAAATTTTGCAAGGTCATCTTTTACAAATTCAGTCGGTGTAATGACTGCTCTGGATTTGTGAGCGGCAATTTTAATGACTCCCTTGTATATTTCTTGCTTTATCTTAAATATTAAGCGGTTTTTGCTCGGATTGGTGAAACGGGCTGTAGTGAGATCGTGTATGGTTGTGATGGTTTTGCCTAGGTATAGTACTGGCTGCTGGGTCATGCCAAAATGCACCACGCTTGGGCGTAATCGATAGAGTTGCCATGCAAAACCCAGCTGTTCACCGAACCCAAACTCCTTATACTTACAGGCGACTTTTGTGAATCGTTTACTTCTTGGATTCCAATCATCCATATCGTCTGGCTTTAGGAGTATGATGTAGCGGTGAGACTTGTCTTTATCAACTTCCTGTAGATAATGCAGCAACCGTTCAATATATCGTCCAGTGCTCGTCCGTAGTTCACGGGCATCAATAACTATTCTTTTCATATATTTATCTTCTTATTATTTTATGCCATGTTGATCGCAATTTACGTAAATTTGTCGCATTCGGAGGTAAGTCATGGGTTAGTATAGACCAAATATACTCATCAGGTACAGCTTTAGCGCTTTGAATTTTGCGCCGCTCGCGCAGCATGTGAACAAGGTTTTTTACAAATGCCGCTTGACCCTTTATAGCTGGCCAGCCACGACCAGTTACAATGGCTTTAATAAACATACTCCAATATGCAAGGGATAAGCGCGGAAGCACGTAAGGAATATACCTTGTAGGCACATTCTTCCAAAAAAGCATTGGTAAATTTTTCATAGTTTGGTAGGTTGTAAAGCCTTGTATACGACTACTGGTCGCGCCAATCTGGTGGTAAGCGATTGCTTGAGGCACATACAAAACTTTCCAACCAGCCAGCTGTGCACGGAAACTCAGATCAACATCTTCGTAATACGCAAAAAATGTTTCATCGAATAATCCAATTTCACGAAACAAAGCTGTTCGGTACAAGCTTGCCCCGCCGCTTGCCCCAAAAACATACACGTCTTTGTCGTATCGATTACTCAATGGTTCTTCGCGGCCGCGGGGAAAGGGTAATCCCCAGGTGGTGTATAGATCGCCTGTGCTATCAAGGTGTTTTTTATCAGCGTGTATGAACTTACACGTTGCAATACCTATTTTCGAATCTTTTTCCAAAGCGTTTACAAGCTGTTGCAACCAGTCACGTTCTACTACGGCATCATTATTTAGGAGTGCAATGTATTGAAAACCTTGCCTCATTGCATGCTGAATACCGACATTTACTCCACCAGCAAATCCCAGGTTCTTTTTTTGAGGAAGAGTTGTTATATTCGGGTAATTTTTTGTTAAAAATTCCAAAGACCCATCAGTAGATCCATTTTCTACGACGATAATTGTTGCAGCTATAGATTGTTGTAAAAGTGAGTCTAGACAGGCGGGCAGATCATCTTTACCATTCCAATTCGGTATAATTACAGCGGTACTTGGTGTCGACTCTTTAGTCATATTCCACTATAATAACCCAAGAACTAATGAAACAGTATATCTCTAAACAAAACAAAGCTCTGTTAAGTGAGCTTGTCCGCACAGATTTTAAGCTACGATACCAAGGCTCAGTGCTTGGGTATGCCTGGTCGCTTCTAAGACCACTACTTATATTCCTTATTTTGTATATAGTTTTTGTAAAGTTTTTACGGCTTGGTGCTGATGTGCCTCATTTTCCAATTTACCTACTCCTTGGTATTGTACTTTGGAACTTTTTCAGTGAGATGACCAGTCAAAGTCTGACTTCTATCGTGGGACGTGGTGATCTTATCCGCAAGATTCGTATTCCTCGGTGGATGATTATATTCTCCACAAGTATATCGGCGGTGATCAACCTCTTTTTAAACCTATTAGTTGTAGGAATGTTTTTAGTGCTCAATAAAGTTGAACTTTCTTGGAGCGTATTGTGGCTTCCGCTTATTATTATTGAAATTTATATATTTGCGCTTGGTTTATCGCTTTTCCTTTCGGCAGCATTTGTGAAGTACCGGGACATGAGCTACATTTGGGAAGTGATCTTGCAAGCCGGATTTTATCTGACCCCGATACTGTATCCACTTACACTGATTACCAATGAATTTTTCCAAAAACTGTTGCTTATGAATCCAATGGCTCAAGCAATTCAGGATGCGCGTTACAGCGTTGTTACACACGAGACCATAACAACGCATACTTTGTTTGAGGGTGGTTGGTATATGTTCATACCACTTATTTTGGTGGTTGTTGTGTTGTTGGGTGGTTTATTGTATTTCAAAAACGAAGCAAAATATTTTGCGGAGAACATATAAATGGCAGATGATATCGCAATTAAAGTAAGTAATGTATCCAAGACATTTATTTTGCCACATGAGAAACATACTTCGCTAAAGAGTGCTTTCATTAACTTTTATAAACGCAAAAAAGGCTATGAAAAACAACAAGTATTAAACAATGTATCGTTTGAAGTAAAAAAGGGTGAGTTTTTTGGGATTGTTGGTCGCAACGGTAGCGGCAAGAGCACACTTTTGAAACTAATCTCGGGTATCTATACTCCAGACACTGGTTCGATTGAAATAAATGGTAAGCTTGTGCCGTTTATTGAACTAGGTGTGGGTTTTAATCCTGAGCTTACCGGGCGAGAGAATGTGTTTTTAAACGGCGCTTTGCTTGGTTTCAGTCGCAAAGAAATGGAAGCGATGTATGATGAAATCGTGGAGTTTGCCGAGCTCGAGCGCTTCATGGACCAAAAGCTCAAAAATTATTCATCTGGCATGCAAGTGCGTCTAGCATTTTCAATCGCTATCCGCGCAAAGGCAGACATATTAGTATTGGACGAAGTATTAGCAGTAGGTGACGAAGCATTTCAGAAAAAGTGTTACGAGTATTTTGCTGAACTTAAACGCAATAAAAAAACTGTAATATTAGTTACCCACGATATGACATCAGTGCAACGATTTTGTAGCCGTGCTATGTTGATAGATGGCGGTGATGTTATTGAAAATGGTAATCCGGCACATGTTGCGCAAAAATACAGCGAACTATTTATCGATCAGAACGATAAAGGCAAAAAATTGGGCAACGGTTCTGTTGTTAATAAGAACATAAAAGCACAGGTAGAATTTAGAAAAAAAACTGGATATTGGCTATTTGATATACAGGTCAAACCAGCAAAACCAATAAAAAACGCGGTGCTGGCACTTATTATGTTTAAAAAAGACGGTACACAGGTGTGGAATTGGGCATCGGACTATCCTGGCAAAAATCTTCCTGATAACCTGTTTGAAAAGGAGCTTAAGCTAGAAATTACATTAGAGGATATATTTCCGGCAGACGGCTTTTACTTAAATCTTTATATTAAAGCTAAAGATCGAACAAAGGATTACGCAGTATTTGAAAATGTGGTCGAATTTGAAAAAGTATTACCTAGCACAGCGCACAAGTACGATAATGGATGGCAGCCAAAAATGAAAATACAACTAAAATGATTGATGAATTACATAGGCTTTACGAACTTGATGAGAAAAGGTTTCGCCAACATTATGCAGCTAATCCGAAT
>ERZ777003.1853-NODE-1853-length-28267-cov-27.650858_pt1 | contig 28267 bp, 19 predicted proteins | sample MGYA00374956_ERZ777003 | MGnify/ENA primary metagenome ERZ777003 (study PRJEB29302, sample SAMN06268252) | bioreactor metagenome | isolation source: Joint BioEnergy Institute, California, USA | place: USA:Joint BioEnergy Institute, California, USA | collected... | reverse complement strand
GGCGCCGCGTTTGCGGGCCGCGCGCCGGCGTGCCCGTTCCACGAGCAGGCGGCGCATCGCGATGGCCGCCAGCGCGATGAAGTGCGATCGATCGTTGACGGCCGTCGTCGAGGTCGCGAGCCGCAGGTGCGCCTCGTGCACGAGCTCGGTGGCCTGAACACTCCGATGGCGTTCGCGGCGTAGGTAGCCGGCGGCGAGCCGGCGGAGCTCCTCGCAGACGTCGGCAGCCAGCGCGGCGTCGTCGGTCACGGTGCCTCGATTATGGCCCCGCTGCGACCGTTGCCGGAGCGTCCGTTGCGCGAGAGACGATGCCGGCGCCGGTACTCGCCGGGCGCGAGGCCGTTCCAGCGCTTGAAGGCTTTCGAAAACGCCGCTTCGGCCTCGTAGCCGACGCGGGCCGCGACGACGCTGATGTTCTCGTCGGTCTGGTGGAGCATCCGCGCGGCGCGGGCCATGCGCCAGCGCGTGAGGTAGGTCAGCGGCGGCTCCTCGACGAGCTCGCGGAAGCGCGCCGAGAACGCCGAGCGTGACATGGCCACGCGCTCGGCCAGCGCCTGCACCGTCCACGGCGCGTCGGGCTGTTCGTGGATGAGCGACAGGGCGCGCCCGATCTGCGGGTCGACGAGCGCCCGCAGCCAGCTGCCGCCGCGCGCCGGCGACTGCGACAGGTAGGTGCGGATGGCCTGAACGAACAGCACGTCGACGAGGCGCGCCACCACGGTGGAGGCCCCGGGCTCGCCCGAGTGCATTTCCGACGAGATGAACTGCAGCGTCGTCTCGAGCCACGAGGCCGGCGCGCCGTGATCACCGCGAACGTGGACGACGGGAGGCAGCGCGCGCAGCAGCGGGTTGTGCGTGAGCGAGCCGACCTCGATGCGTCCCCCGATGACACTCGTGAGCGGTCCGCCACCGCCGTAACAGAAGACACCGCCGGGCTGGCAGTCGCGCCGCTGCGGGTTGCCGGCCAGGATGTCGCTGACCGGCACGGCCGGCGAGGCCGGGCTGTCGCGGAGCGACATCCGCCCGCGGTCCTTGCGCAGCAGGACGAAATCGCCGCCCGAGAGCCAGCGGGTGCCGTCGTGTTCGGTCTCGAGCACCGCCGATCCGCGCGTCACGACGAAAAAAGCCAGGCCCGGATCGCCGGATCCATCGAACAAGAGACCCCACGGCGCCGTCAAATCCAGTCGGCCGAGGAGCATCGTGCGCGTGTGAATCGACTCCAGTACGTCGGTCAGTACATCCATCGACGGGTCGGACCTGCCTGAGCTTCTGTCCAGCCGTTCAGTGGGCGTAGACGAACAGACAAGGAAAATAGACAGAACGTCATCACGAATCCAGGACAAACCAGCATAGACTGGACGGCTAGGCGCGGCAACGCAGCCGCGTGCCTTCAACGCGCCCTCCCGGCGTCGTGGATATCTGCCAACCCTTTCGTTTTCCTCTCTTATGTCAAACGTGCTGTTCTCTGAGTCTTTCCGATCCGGTGCTTCGGTGGATCGGCCCGGACGGACGGTTGCGATGCGTGCGGCCGTGTCTGCCGCGCTCGTCGCGCTGACGGTCGGCGCGGCCGCCTGTGGCGGCGGCGCTCCCGGCAACGGCGCGCCCGGTGCCGGCGGCGGGATGATGGGCGTGCCGGTCGAGGCCGTGACGCTCGAGCCGCGCGCGGTCGAACGAACCGCCGAGTTCGTCGGCATCATCCGGTCGCGGCGGTCCACGGTGATCCAGCCGCAGGCCGAGGGCTATCTGCTCCGCATCCTCGTGGCATCGGGAACGCGGGTCTCGACCGGCACGCCGCTGTTTGAGATCGACGCCCCGGTCGAGCGTGCCGCGCTGGCGGCCCTCGAGTCGACGCTGGCCGCGCGTCAGGCCGACGCCGAGTTCGCACGGCAGCAGGCCGAGCGGGCGCGTGCGCTGCTCGAGGTGGGCGCGACGAGCCAGCAGGAGTACGAGCAGGCGATCACCGCCCAGCGGACGGCCGAGGCGCAGCTGCGGGCCGCCGAAGAGCAGGTCCGCCAGCAGCAGGCGCAGCTCGCCTACTTCCGCGTCGTCGCACCCTCGCCGGGCATCGTCGGCGACATTCCCGTACGCGTGGGCGATCGCGTCACCCGGTCGACCACGCTGACCACGATCGAAGACAACTCGACGCTCGAACTGTACGTGAACGTGCCGGTGACGCAGGCGGCCGATCTGCGGCCGGGCCTGCCGGTCCGCATTCTCGACGGGCGCGGCGAGGTGCTGGCGAGCGAAACGATCAACTTCGTCTCGGCGGCGGTCGACGACGGGACGCAGACGGTGCTCGTCAAGGCGCCGGTGCGGCCCGACGGGTTCAGGACCGAGCAGAGCGTACGAGCGGTGATCGTCTTCGGCGAGGAAGAGGCGATTACGGCGCCGGTCGTTTCGGCGACGCGCATCAACGGCCGGTACTTCGTGTTCGTGGCCCAGCCGGGTGAGGGCGGCATGACGGTGGCGCGCCAGAAGCAGATCGAGGTCGGCCGCACCGTCGGCAGCGACTACGTGGTCACCGGGGGGCTCGAGCCCGGCGAGCAGCTCATCGTGGGCGGTATCCAGAAGCTGGCCGACGGCGTGCCCGTGATGATCATGCCGGCCGGGACGGCGCAGGCCGCCGCCGGGCTGGCGGGCGCTGCGGCGGGCGACGCGGCTGCGGGGGGACGCTAAGTGTTCAGTGACGTCTTCATCCGCAGGCCGGTCCTGTCGACCGTCTGCTCGCTGCTGATCGTCCTTGCCGGGGCGATCTCGATCCCCACGCTCCCGATCGAGCGGTATCCCGACCTGGCGCCGCCATCGGTCACCGTGTCGGCGTTCTACACGGGCGCCAACGCCCAGGCGGTCGAATCGGCCGTCACGACGCCGCTCGAGCAGGCGATCAACGGCGTCGAGGGCATGACCTACATGAGCTCGTCGAGCACGAGCTCGGGCATGAGCCAGATCACGATCCAGTTCGACATCGGTCGCGATCCGGACCTGGCCGCGATCGACGTGCAGAACCGGGTCAACCAGGTGCTCGGGCGCATGCCGGCCGACGTGCGCACCAACGGCATCACGGTCACCAAGCAGACAGCGGGCTTCCTGGGCGCGATCGGGTTCTTCTCGCGCGACAACCGGTACGACTCGCTGTTCATCAGCAACTACATCGACGTCTACGTGCGCGACGCGCTCAAGCGCATTCCGGGCGTCGGTGACATCCAGATCTTCGGTGAGCGGCGCTTCGCCATGCGGCTCTGGCTCGACCCGGCCGCGCTGGCCAGCCGCAACCTGACGGCGGGCGATGTCGTCAACGCGCTGCGCGATCAGAACATCCAGGTGGCGGCCGGCAGCGTCGGCGCGATGCCGGCGGCGCCCGATCAGATGTTCCAGATCAGCGTCCGCGCCGAGGGCCGGCTCGTCGAGCCCTCGGAGTTCGAGAACGTCATCGTGAAGACGGGGCCCGACGGCGCGCTCGTGCGGGTGCGCGACGTCGCGCGCGTCGAGCTCGGCGCCGAGAGCTACGCCTCGACGCTCCGGTTCGGCGGGCTCGAGGCATCGGGCATCGGCATCCGGCCGCTGCCCGGTGCCAACGCCATCGAGGTCTTCCAGGCGATTCAGGAGGAGCTCGAGCGGCTCCGGCCGACGTTCCCGCCCGGCCTCGAGGCGCAGATCGCGTTCGACAACGTGCAGATCGTGCGCGACTCGATTGCCGAGGTGCTGCGGACGCTGGCCGAGGCGATCGCCCTGGTCGTGCTCGTGATGTTCCTGTTCCTGCAGAACTGGCGGAGCACGATCATCCCGGCCATCACGATCCCGGTGTCGCTCGTCGGCACGTTCGCGTTCGTCAAGCTGTTCGGGTTCTCGATCAACACGCTGACGCTCTTCGGCATCGTGCTCGCCACGGGCATCGTCGTCGACGACGCGATCGTGGTCATCGAGAACATCGAGCGGCACATGCGCGAGTACGGTAAGCGGGCGTACCGTGCGGCCATCGACGGCATGCGCGAGGTGTTCTCGGCCGTCGTGGTCATCGGCGTGGTGCTCGCGGCCGTGTTCGTCCCGGTGGCGTTCTTCCCCGGCATGACCGGCCGGCTCTACCAGCAGTTCTCGCTGACGATTGCCTTCTCGGTGGCGCTGTCGGTCTTCAACGCCGTCACGCTCACCCCGGCGCTCTCGGCGCTGCTGCTCGACAAGCAGGCGCACGCGCACGGGCGCTTCTTCACGGCGGTCAACCGCGTCATCGACACGGTGACCGGGTGGTACGTCTGGTTCGTGCGTGCCGTGCTGCAGCGCCGGGTGATCATGCTGGTGCTGTTCGCCGGCACGCTGCTGGCCACCTGGGGCATCTTCCGGATCGTCCCGTCGGGCTTCATCCCGCAGGAGGACGAGGGCTACTTCATCACGATCGTCCAGGGGCCGGCGGGCGCGTCGCTGCAGTACACGTCGGACATCCTCGCGCAGGCCGAGGCGGTGCTCGCACGCGATCCCGACATTGCCAGCGCGTTTGCGGTCGGCGGCTTCAGCTTCGCGGGCGCCGCGCCGCATCAGGGCATGATGTTCGTCCGCCTGAAGCCGCTCGAGGAGCGACGACGCCCCGATCAGTCGCTGCAGGCCGTGCTCGCACGGCTGCAGGGGCAGCTGCTGGCCATCCCCGGCGCGCTCGTCATTCCGATCGCGCCGCCGGCCATCCAGGGGCTGTCGCCGCTTGGCGGCTTCCAGTTCGAGCTGCTCGATCAGACCGGCGGCGACATCCAGCAGCTGGCTGACGTGACGCAGCAGATGATCGGCGCTGCATCGCAGACGGGCCGTGTCGTCTCGCTCAACAGCTCGTTCACCGCCAACGATCCGCAGCTCGTCGTCGAGATCGACCGCGACCGGCTGCAGACGCTCGGGCTGCCGATGAGCGAGGTCACCTCGGCGCTCGCCATCATGCTGGGATCGCAGTACGTGAACGACTTCGACTTCAACAACCGCGCCTATCGCGTCTACGTGCAGGGCGATCAGCAGTACCGGGCGCGGCCCGAGGATCTCGGGCAGTACTACGCGCGCACGGCCGACGGCCGGATGGTGCCGCTCGACACCGTCGTGCGTCTGCGAGAGTCCACGGCCCCGTCGGTGATCAATCACTTCAACCTGTTCCGATCGACGCAGATCTCCGGCAATGCGGCGCCGGGCGTCAGCTCCGGCGACGCGCTGCGGACGATGGAGGAGGTGGCGGCGCAGGTGCTGCCGGCCGGCTTCTCGTTTGCCTGGTCGGGCCAGGCGCTCGAGGAGCTGAAGAGCGGCGCGCAGGCCTTCTACCTGTTCGCGCTCAGTCTGCTCGTCGTCTACCTGGTGCTCGCGGCCCAGTACGAGAGCTGGGTGCTGCCGTTCATCATCCTGCTCGGCGTGCCGCTCGCCGTGCTCGGCGCGCTGAGCGCGCAGTTCGTGCGCGGGCTCGCCAACGACGTCTTCTGCCAGATCGGGCTCGTGATGCTCATCGGCCTGGCCGCGAAGAACTCGATCCTCATCGTCGAGTTCGCCGAGCAGCTGCGGGAGCAGGGCAAGACGATTGTCGATGCCGCGATCGAAGCGTCGCGCATCCGCCTGCGACCGATCGTCATGACGTCGCTCGCCTTCATCCTCGGCGTCATGCCGCTGGCGCTGGCGACCGGCGCCGGCGCGGCGGCGCGGAACTCGGTCGGCACGACGGTGGCCGGCGGCATGCTCGCCTCGATGTTCCTCTCGCTGACGTTCATCCCGGTGCTCTACGTCGTCATCCGGACCGCGGTGCCGGGCAAGGGACGCCGCGATCACAAGGACGTGCTCGCCGCCGAGCTGGGAGGTGCGCAGTGAACCGCATCCGCTCGACGTGGGCCGCGGCCGTCGTTCTCCTGCTGATGCAGGTGGTCCCGGCGGCCGCGCAGACGCCCCAGACGCCCCCGATGCGCACGGTCGAATTCCAGCAGGCGATCGAGGAGGCCATCGCGCGTAACCCGACGATGGCCCGGGCCGAGGCCACGATCGCCCAGGCGCACGCGCTGCTCCAGCAGTCGCGCGCCGCGCTGATGCCGACCGTGACGGGCACGATCACGAACGTCACCTACGACTCGGAGCGCGGCTTCGAGGACACGGTGACGCAGCCGCAGAGCCAGTTCGTCTTCGGCGCCAGCGCGACGATGCCGCTGCTGGCGTTCGAGTCGCGGGCGCGCGTGAACCAGTCACGCGATCAGATCGAGGTCGCGCAGCTGGCGGGCGCCGAAGTGCGGCAGCAGGTGGCCGTGGCGACGGCCTACGCCTACCTGGGCGTGATTGCGGCGAGGCGCCAGCTCGAGGTCGACGAGCGTGCCCTCGAGACGGCGCGCGCGCACCTCGAGTTTGCCGAGCGCCGGCTCGAGGGCGGCGCAGGCAGCCGGCTCAACCAGCTGCGTGCCGCGCAGGCGGCGGCCACGGCCGAGTCGCGACTCGAGACGACCGCGCTCGCGCTGCGGCAGGCGCAGGAGGCGCTCGGGCTGCTGCTGGTGGCCGACGGTCCGGTCGATGCCGGAGCCGAGCCGCTGTTCGACGTGCCCGAGGATGCGCTGCCGTCCGACTGGGTGCTGGACCGTCCCGATCTGCAGCGGCAGGTGCGGGCGATCGCGGCGGCCGAGCGTGTGCTGCGCGATACCCGCAAGTCGTGGCTGCCGGCCGCGTCGGTCAGCTTCACGCCGCAGGCCGTCGCGCCGGCATCCCTCTTCGCGCCGTCGCGCACCTGGCAGCTGACGTTCAGCGTCTCGCAGCCGATTTTCACCCGACGCATCGCCGCCGAGCGCGCGCTGCGCGAGGTGACGCTCACGCAGGAGCGCATCGTGCGCGACGAGCTCGAGCAGCAGGCGCGCGCCGAGGAGCGGATGGCGCGGCAGGCGGTCGAGCGCACGGCGCGCGCGCTCGACCGGGCACGCGAGGCGGCGGCCAGTGCCGAAGAGGTGCTGAAGATCACGATGGCCGCGTTCGAGCTCGGCGCGACGACCAATCTCGAGGTCATCGATGCCCAGCGCTCGGCGCGCGATGCGGCCAGCGCGGTGGCGATTGCCGAGGACGCGGCGCGTCGGGCGCGCTTCGAGCTGGCCGTGGCGCTCGGACGGTTCCGGTAGTCCGAAGCCGGAAGTGCGAAGGTCTTCCGGGTTGTCAGGAGGGCCGAAGGGCGGCGCCCGCCGTCCTTCGGCCCTTTCTGTTTCCCGCCCCGGCCTTGCGGCGCGGCGGCGCGGCGATCTAACATCGCGCTGCTTTCGAGACAGCGTTAGAACCGGGAATCGAATCGGTTCCACAGCCAGCGCACCTGCCGCGGTTGCGGCGGTGACGCGGGGGAGGAGTGCCCTCGATGATCGCAAGGCGATTCCGGCGTCCCATCCATCTGGTGTTGCTCACCGCGGCGTGCGTCGCCGCGATGACGGTCGCGGCGCTCGGTCCGGCGTGGACGGCGCGTGCCGCCGCGCCGCAGCAGACGCCATCGACCGGCGGCGAGGGACGCCCGCTCCGGCTGCTCTTCCTCGGCCACGAACAGCGGAACCACAACTCGCACGAGCTGTTCCCGCTGCTGGCCGCGCCGCTCGCCCGGATGGGCATTCACCTGACGCACGTCGACACGCCGGCCGAGGCGCTCGATCCGGAGCGGCTGCAGTACTACGACGGCCTCGTGATCTACGGCAATCACATGGAGATCACGCCCGAGCAGGAGGACGCGCTCGTGTCGTTCGTCGAGGGCGGCAAGGGCCTGGTCGCGATTCACTCGGCGTCCTACATGTTCATCAAGGCGCCGCGGTACATCCCGCTCGTCGGCGGCCAGTTCCTGCGGCACGGGGCGGGTGAGTTCGCCGCGGAGATCGTCGCGCCGGATCATCCGGTGATGCAGGGCCTCGAGCCGTTCACGACGTGGGACGAAACCTACGTCCACACGCGCCACAACCCCGAGAACCGGACCGTGCTCATGGAGCGCGTCGACGAGAACGGCCGCGAGCCCTACACGTGGGTGCGGACGCAGGGCAACGGGCGCGTCTTCTACACGGCGTTCGGCCACGACGCGCGCACGTGGAGCAACCCGGGCTTCCACCGCCTGGTGGCCAACGGGATCGTGTGGGCCGTTGCCGACGAGGCGCGCGAGGCCTACAAGCGGCTGCGCATGCCGGGCGTGGAATACGTCGAGGGCTTCAACGTCCCGAACTACGAGCGCCGCGATCCGCCGCCGCAGTACCAGCTGCCGTTCGCGCCCGAGGACGCCGAGAAGTTCCTGTCGTACCCGGCCGAGTTCGAGCTGACGCGCGTGGCGGCCGATCCCGACATCTATAAGGTGATCTCGTTCAACTTCGACGAGCGCGGACGGCTCTGGATTCTCGAGACGAAGGACTACCCGAACGTCATCCTCGACGGTGCGCCGGGCAACGATCGGATCCGGATCCTCGAGGACACCGACGGCGACGGTCAGATGGACAAGTTCACGACCTTTGCCGAGGGGCTGAACATTCCGACGAGCCTGGTGTTCTCGCGTGGCGGCGTGATCGTGTCGGGGGCGCCGCACTTCCTCTTCCTGAAGGACACCGACGGCGACGATCGCGCCGACGTACGGGAGATCCTCAGCACCGGGTGGGGCACGCGCGATACCCACGCGATTGCGTCGAACCTGATGTACGGCCACGACAACTACATCTGGGGCGTCGTCGGCTACTCGGGCTACAACGGTGTGATGAACGGCCGGCCGATGCAGTTCGGCCAGGGCGTCTACCGGTTCAGGCCGGACGGATCGGGCTTCGAGTACGTGACCGGTTCGACGAACAACACGTGGGGGCTGGGGCTGTCGGAGACGTTCGAGGTGTTCGGCGGGACGGCCAACAACGATCCGACCTTCCACGTCGCCATCCCGAACCGCTACTTCGAAGGGCTCGAAGGCATCCCGAACGGCACGCCGGACGGGCGCGGCGTCGGCCCCGGCTACGCGAGCATCGCGCAGTACTATCCGGTGCACCCGATCACGCCCTACATCCGGCAGGTCGACGTGTTCGGCGGCTTTACAGCCGGCTCGGGGCACCAGCTGTATACGGCGCGGCAGTTCCCGCGCGACTTCTGGAACCGCAAGGCGCTCATCAGTGAGCCGACCGCGCACCTGCTCGCGCTCGGCGTGCTCGAGAAGCAGGGGGCCGGCTTCGTGTCGCGGGACGGCTGGAACCTGATTGCGAGCGCCGAGGAGTGGTTCGCGCCGGTCCACGCCATGGTCGGTCCCGACGGGGCGGTGTGGTTCTCGGACTGGTACAACTTCATCATCCAGCACAACCCGACGCCCGAGGGCTACAGCAACGGCCGGGGCAATGCGTACGAAACGTCGCTGCGCGACAAGGAGCGTGGCCGCATCTACCGCCTGGCCTACAAGGGGGCGAAGCCGTCGAAGACGCGCTCGCTGAGCATCGACGATACGGCCGGTCTGCTCGACGCGCTGACCGACGACAACATGTTCTGGCGCCTGCACGCGCAGCGGCTGCTCGTCGAACGGGGCGAGACCGACGTGGTGCCGCAGCTGCTGGCCCTCGTGCGGGATCGGTCGGTCGACGAAATCGGCCTGAACGCCGGAGCGCTGCACGCGCTCTGGACGCTGCACGGCCTGGGCGCGCTCGGCTCGCCGACGACCGAGGCGTACCAGGTTGCGGTCGAGGCGCTGCGTCATCCATCGGCCGGCGTGCGCAAGGCGGCGGCGATGGTGCTGCCGCCGGTGCCCGAGGCGGCGCGTGCGCTGCTCGACGCGAACATGCTCGCCGATCCTGATCTGCAGACCCGGCTGGCGGTGATACTCGTCCTGGCCGACATGCCGGCGTCGGTGCCCGAGATTGGCGCCGCGCTCTACGAGGCCAGCCGCGTCGAGGAGAACTACCGCGATCGCTGGCTGGGCCGGGCGCTGTACATCGCGGCGATGCGTCACGCCGACAGCTTCCTGGCACGGCAGCAGGTGCGCCAGGGCGGTGCGGCGCGCCTGCCGGTCATGCTGCGCATCCCGGCCGACGCACGGCCCGACTGGCGGACGCCGTCGGCCGCCGAGGTTGCATCGGAATGGAAGACCATGACGGTCCCCGGGGCGTGGGAGACGCGGGGGCTGCCCGATTTCGACGGGGCGGTGTGGTTCACGCGCACCTTCACGGTCGACACGCCGGGGCCGGGGACGCTGACGCTCGGGCCCATGCGCAACTTCGGCGAGGCCTGGCTCAACGGCGAACAGCTCTATTCGCCCCTGCCGCCGGGGCGTGGCGGTCCGGGCATGGGGGCGATGGGCGGCGGTGCCGGACGAGGCCGCGGCTTTGCCGGGCGCGGCAATGCGGCCGGCCAGTTCGTCGTGCCCGAAGGCGTGCTGCGCGCGGGCGAGAACGTGCTGACCGTGCGCATCCAGAACGCGCGCAACGAGGGCGGCTTCCTCGCGCCGACGGCCGAGGGCATGTTCCTGCAGGTCGGGTCGACGCGCGTGCCGCTCGGCGGCGAGTGGCGGTATCGCGTCGAGCGGCAGACGAACGCCGGCCCGCTGTACGAGGCGCCCGATCACCTGGCGACGCACGTGGCGTTCACGCGCGCGGGCGGCGTGCGGATGGCTTCGGCCGACATCACGGGCCCGCTGCTCGAGGTGGCCTCTGCCGGTCCGGCGGCGCCGCCCCTCTCGCCGGCCGAAGAGGCACGGTTCAACGCAGGGCGCGACATCTATTCGACGATCTGCATCGCGTGTCACCAGGCCGACGGCCGCGGCGCCGACAAGGTCGCGCCGAGCCTGGTCGGATCGTCGTTCGCCCTCGGCGGACCCGAGACGGCTATCCGCATCGTGCTGCACGGCAAGCAGGGCACGGTCGGCCTGATGCCGCCGCTCGGCACCAGCCTCACCGACGAGCAGATCGCAAGCGTGCTCACGTACGTCCGCCGCGAGTGGGGCCACACGGCGTCGCCGGTCACGCCCGAGCAGGTGCGTGAACAGCGGGCGGCCACCGAGGGACGGAACCGGCCGTACAGCGCCGAAGAGCTGCAATAGGGAGGCGGCGAGGCTACCATCTATGCATGAGCCGTGACGACATCCGGGCGCTGGTTGAACGCCACCTGGATGCGATCAACCGTCACGACGTCACGGCTCTCGCCGCGATGTATGCGGAGGACGCCGAGCTCATCAGCCCGATGTTCCGCACCGTGCGCGGCCGTCAGGCGATAGCCGACTCGTTCGTCCGGCTGTTCGAGATCTTTCCGGACTACACCATCACGACGCGCCGCGGCCTCTTCCTCAGTGAGGGGCCGCGCGCGGCGCAGTTCGCGACGGTCACCGGCACGCACCGCGTGGCACTGTACGGCCTGCCGCCCACCGGGCAGCGCATCGAGTACCAGGCGGCGCGGCTGTACACGTTCGTCGACGGCCGCATCGCGACCGAGCAGCGCATCTACGACTTCGCCGGCGTGCTCGAGCGACTCGAGAAGACGCGCGTCGACCGGGAGCTGGCGCTGGCGTCGGCCGTGCAGCAGACGCTCATGGCCCGCCCTCCCGCTACCGGCACCGGCTTCGACATCGTCGGTTCGTCGCTGCCGTCGCGCGCGATCGGGGGCGACTTCCTCGAGTACCTCCCGTACCGGTCGGGGGCGTTCGGCCTGGCGATCGGCGACGTGTCGGGAAAGGGACCTGCAGCCGCCCTGATCGCGGCCATGCTGCAGGGCATGTTCTCGCTGTTCGAGGACGTGCCCGGGCCTCCCGGTGAGGTCGTCGGCCGGCTGAACCGCGGCCTCTTCCGCCGCGGCGTCCAGCCGCGCTACGCCACATTGTTTTATGGCGTGCTCGAGCCCGACGGCCGGTTTGCCTATACGAACGCCGGACACCCGGCACCGCTGCTGATCGAGGCAGCGGGCGTTCGGCCCCTGTCAGGTGGCGGTCCGGTGCTGGGCGTTTTCGATCCGATGACGTACCCGACCGATGTGGTGCAGCTGGCGCCCGGCGACGCCATCCTCTGCTATTCCGATGGTGTCACCGAGGCCGAGTCGCCAGACGGTGAGCCGTTCGGTCTCGAACGGCTCGTCGAGCTGGCCCGCGCGCAGGGACGCGCGACGCCACGCGCCTTCGTGGATCACCTGCTGGCCACCCTCCGGACGTTTTCGGCGACCGGGACGCCAAACGACGACGCGACTGTGGCGATGCTGCGATACGAAGGGCCGGGTCAGACCGTGGCGGAGCACCGTGTGGGGGCGAGAGCCGCAACCGACGAGCAGACTCGGCCGGCGCCGGGATCAGATCGGAAGAAGACGGGATAGCGCGGAAAAGTTCCGGTCGCACAGCCTTGTGATTCGCTGACACACCGCGTGCTCTGACTGGTATCGTCCTTGCAACGGCACCGCCACACTTGTGGAACCGCGGAGGCTGCGCATGGCCCGTGTCCTGGCGAGCGTCAGGTTCGCCATTCCCCTCATCCTGCTGGCTACTGTCGGGCTTCGATCGGAGCCGTCGGCGGTCGGTCAGTCCGCTTCGCCCGATCCCGCCGGCGAAGCGGCAGTCGTTCAGGCTCAGGCGCCGCTGCCGGATGCGACCTACGTCGGTGAGAGTCGCTGCATCGAGTGTCACGCCCAGGAGAACCGGCACTACAGCGAAACGACCCACGCGAAGGTCTTCCGGCAGAATCCCGCCTTCAGGCTCCAGCAGTTCGGCTGCGAGGCGTGCCACGGACCCGGTTCGCGCCACGTTGCGAACGCGCTCGATCGCACGGCCATCATCGGCTTCACGAAGGGGTGGGGAACCGAGGTTCCGGTCCAGAACAGCATGTGCCAGAACTGCCATGGCGGCGGGACGCGCATGCACTGGCCCGGGTCGGCCCACGCTTCCAACGACGTCGGCTGCGCCGACTGCCACAACCCGATGCAGCGGGTCTCGACGGCAAACCTGCTGGTGCGTCCGACGATCGCCGAGACGTGCTTTCAGTGTCATCCGCAGCAGCGTGCCGAGTTCCAGCGCCGGTCGCACATGCCCGTGCCCGAAGGCCGGATGACGTGCACCGACTGCCACAACCCGCACGGCTCGGTGACCCGGCCGCTGCTCAGGGCCGACTCGGTCAACGACGTCTGCTACAGCTGCCACGCCGAGAAGCGCGGACCGTTCCTGTGGGAGCACGCCCCGGTCCGTGAAAGCTGCCTGAACTGCCACCAGCCGCACGGGTCGAACCACGACAAGCTGCTGGTGAGCGCGCGCCCGTACATCTGTCAGCAGTGCCACAACCCGCCGATCGGCCATCCGGGACAGTTCTATCGGGACGGACAGACGGCGGCCGGTGCCCTGATGGGCGTCGGACAGAGCGCGCGGGTCATCGGGCGTTCGTGCCAGAACTGCCACACGCAGATTCACGGCAGCAACCATCCGGCTGGCGCGCGGTTCCAGCGTTGACGGGAGGCGGACTGTGACATCGCTGAAGCGAAGTGTCGCGATTGGCGGCCTGGCCGTCGTGCTCGTCACCGGCGCCGCCGCAGCGCAGGAGCCGTCGGGCAACGTGTTCAACCCCGACGGCATCCGCCCGTCGGTCGAAACCGACCCCGACGGCATGGGCATCACCGAGCATCCACGGACGCCCACCGGCCGGCTGCACGAGTCGCCCCGCGTCGTCGTCGAGCCGCGAGAGACGACCGGCGGCTGGCTGGTGGCGGCGCACGTCGAGGCCGGGGCCATCGTCTCGGGCGGCGATACCGACAACGCGAAGTTCCGCGAGTACCGCGATCTCGACGCGGGAGCGTACCTGAACAGTTTCGCGGTCTCCTTCGAGAAGCCCGATACGGCCCGGTTCATCCACGCGTCCGGGGCCGCGATCGGACGCGACGACCAGTTCCTGCAGGTCGACGGCGGTCGCTGGAACGCCTGGCGCATCCGCGGGTTTCTCACCGGGACGCCGCACGTCTTCACCTCGACGTACCGATCGCTCTGGACCGGCATCGGCACCGATACGCTCCGACTGGCGTCGCTCACGCCGGGCGGCACCATCGACGCGGCAACGACGCAGACGGCAATCCAGGCGGTGCTGGCCGAGACGCCCTACAGCGATCTCGGATTGACCCGGACGCGCACCGGGGCCCGCTTCGACCTGCGGCTGCCGCGGAGCACGACCTTCTTTGCCAGCGTCGCGAACGAACAGCGCACCGGCTCACGACCGTTCGGTCTTGTCTTCGGCGGTGGCGGTGGCGGCGGCAACACCGAACCGCCGGAGTCGATCGATGCCTCGACGACGGACTTCAGTACCGGGATGTCGTTTGGGCGGGGCGATACGCTGCTGAACCTGGCCGGAACCGTGTCGCTGTTCCGCAACGACATCGACACGCTCACGATCGAGAATCCGCTGTTCGTCAACCTGAACACGATCACGGGGATTCTGCCGACGTCGGTGACCTCGGCCCGCTACGACCTGCACCCGAACAACACCTACCAGAACGTGCGGGCCGAGCTGGCGCGGCGATGGCCGTCGCTGGCCGGCAGCCGGCTGACCGGCGTGGTGTCGGTTGCGCGCTACCGGCAGAACGACGACCTGATCCCCTGGACGGCGTCGTCGCTGACCGGAGGCGTCATCAATGGTGTGCCGGCCACCGACGTGTGGAACACGACGGCCGCGCTCACGAAAACGACGGCCGACGCCACCATCGATACGCTCCTCGTCGACGTCGGCTGGAGCCTGACGCCCGTGCGATCGCTCGACCTGCGGGCGAAGCTGCGCGTCTTCGACACCGACAACGACACGACGTTCGTGGCCTGCAACCCCCTGACCGGACAGTGGGGACGGCTGATCAACGACGGCAGTGGCGGCTCGTTCGTGGTGCCGCATGCGACGCCGGGCAACAACCCGCCGGGCACGCCCGCGACGGCGTACAACGCGACGGGGTGCAACTATGCGCTGACGCGCGGCCTGGGACTGGTGCCGAGCGCGGGCAACGTGAACCTGCGCAACGTGCCGTACGCCTACCGGCAGACCAACGCGTCGGTGACCGCGTCGTACCGCCTGACCCGCCGCGACGTCGTCGAAACCGGCTACGAACGCGAATCGTTCGACCGCGAGTATCGCGAGCGCGAGGAGACGTGGGAGGACAGAGTTCGCGTGAGCTACGTCTCGCGACAACTGCTGTCCGGTACCTTCCGCGGGTCCTACACGTACGCCCGTCGCCGTGGTTCCGACTACGACACGCACGCGACCGGGGAGTTCGTGAGCGGCGCCCTGGGGCCACTGCCCACGGCGGCGGGCACGAACGTCGCCGGCTGGATACACGCGGTGGCACAGCTCCGGAAGTTCGACCTGGCCGACCGCGATCGGCACCTGGTCGATGCGCGATTCAACATGGCCGTGGCGCCCACCGTCGACGCAAGCGTCGCGCTGCAGATGCGCGACGCAACCTATCCCACGTCGATGTTCGGGCGCATCGATCGGCAGCAGCAGGTGTCGCCGACCGTCGACATCACCTGGCAGCCGTCGCCGATGCTGAGCGTGGCCGCGTTCGGTTCCTGGCATCGCGGACGGATGAACCAGGCGGGCGTACATCCGCTCGGCTGCGTGATTGGGACCAGCTACTTCTTCTTCTCGAACGGGCTGGCGGTCGCGAGCGCGACGGGTGACGCGCCGCCGACGCCGCCGGGGGCGTCGCTCGTCGGCGTCGAGCAGGTGGGCGCGACCAGCTGGGAGACGCTGTGCGGTGCCTCGTCCGACACCAGTCCGGCGTTTCCCACGAGCCGCAGCTGGACGTCGTACCAGCGCGATCGCAATACCGTCGTGGGCGGCTCCGCCTACTACAGCGCCGGGCGCCTGACGGCGAGCGCGGGGTACTCCTACAACCGGGGCCGGACGCGCATCGACTACGACTACAACCCGGTTGCCCTCGGGATCCCCGACGATCAGGCGGCGCTGGCCGGGACCGGCTGGCCCGAGCTCGTCTTCGATCAGCACTTCTTCGACGCCGATGTCTCGGTGCCCGTCCGCCCGTGGATTGCGGCGCATGTCGTCTATCGCTACGAGCACGGACGGATCGACGACTGGCACTACGACGGCGTCGACGTGAATCCGATGCCGGCGGCCAACGCCGCGTACCTCGATGCCGGTCCCCGGGGTTACGGTGTGCACGTTGCCGGGATCTTCGTGCGGGTGAGCCTGAGGTAGCCCATGATGCGCGCCAGAACGCTTGTCGCACGTCTGTCGATTGCCGCAGCGGCTGTGGGGCTCCTGCCCGGACCGACGGCCTCACCGGCTCATGCGCAGGACGTCCCATACGTCGAGCTGTGCATCGGCTGTCACGCACCGGGCGAGGCGCCCGCCGCGCCGATGTGGCCGATCCTGTCGGGACAGCACGTCGAGTACCTGGCCAAGCAGCTGCGCGACTACCGGTCGGGACGGCGGCAGAGCCCGATCATGCAGCCGCCGATGACGACCGTCTCGCGGTCGGCGATCGTACCGCTGGCGGAGTTCTTCGGGAACCGGCCGGCGCCGCCCTCACGGCCGCCCGAGGATGCGGCCCGCGCCGCGCGCGGACGCGAGATCTACACGGGCGGCATTCCGTCGGCCGGCGTGGCCAACTGCGCCGGCTGCCACGGGGCCGAGGGGCTCGGCAGCCCGAAGTATCCGCGGCTCGCCGGTCAGGCCCCGCTCTACGTCGTGCAGCAGCTGCAGGACTTCCGGGCCGGGGTGCGCACCAACGACCGCGCCCGCGTCATGCGGGTGGTTGCCGCCGGCATGTCCGACGAAGACATGGCGGCCGTGGCGGAGTACATGGCAGGGTTGCCCGACAGGAAGTAGAGCCACGGACTGCCGACGGCCGCGTGCGGCCGTCGGCACTCACTGTCCGACGTCGACGACCCTGACGTTCGTGATCGGCTCGTCGTTGGCGTCGAGCAGCCGCGCGCAGAAGTCGGTCGCGCCCCCACCGTTGACGACAGCGCCGAGGATGACGTGGCGTCCGGCTGCGAGCGTCAGCCGGTCCGATACGCCGTCGTCGATGACTGTCTGGCGGTCGTCGTAGATGTCGATGACTTCCCGGCCGTCGACCCACCAGACCGACGCGGCGTTCGAGCCGATCGCGAGCCGCACGTCGACCAGATCCTCCGGAACGTCGACCACGGTGACGGCCCAGAAGAGCACGTTCGACGTCGGCAGGTTCAGCGCCCAGGCGAAGTGGTAGAGGTTCACGTTGTAAAGCGACGTGTCGACCGCGTGCCACTTCAGATCCGTGCCGCCGACGACGACCGTGTCGCCGGCGCGTGGAACGTCGGTCAACGCCCCGGGCAGGCGGGCCCTGTCGAGCAGGTCACGCACCGCACTCTGGGTGAGCGCGCCGGTGGTGGGAATCGGCTCGAGCACGAGCCATCGCCGCAGGAAGCCCTGCTCGTCTGCCGGCAGCGACGGCGACGCCGGCGCGCTGAGGGTCGGCGCCGGGGGGCGCGACTCGGGAGCCTGAGCGGCGGCGAGCGAAGTGCCCGCAAGCCCTCCGGCGAAGGCAATGAGCGCCAGGCGCGAGGCAATCGTTCGATACCTGATCATCTCCGTTCTCCCTACGGCCTCTTCAGGACCCAGCGCTCGCGGTCGCCTTCGGGGCGGAATCGCGCGAGCGTCGGCTTGCTGCTGCCGACGGCCGACAGGGCCATCGGTTCGTCGACGCCGGGGACGGCCTTCGGCATCAGCCGATAGGTCCCGTCGGTGAGCTGATCGATGCGCCAGAGCTGCTCCGGCGCGCCGGTGAACGAGGGCACGACCTCGAGCTCGCGACTGGCGGTTGCGGCGAGCGTGCGCCCGGTGCCGTCGATCGTGATTCGGAAGTACGGCGAGCCCGGGTAGCCGCCGGCGTCGGGAACCGGCGTGAAGCGCCACTTCTGCTGCGCCTGGCTCATGTAGGGCGACAGCCGGACCGCCACGGGACCCGAGGGCCAGTTGCCGGCCACCTGTTCCGGTGTCTGCGGCGGAATCGGCGCGGGTGGCGGCGGAGGTGGTGCACCGGGGCCGGCACCCCGTCCGCCAGGCCCGGCGCCGCGCCCTGCTCCCGGTGGTCCGCCGAATCCCCCGCGTGCGCCGCGCCCGCGCGGACCGCCGACCGGCACCCCTTCGACCGCGAGCTCGAGCGCCGTCCCGGTCCTCGCTGATTCGATCTGGTACGTGCCTTCTTCGAGGTTCTCGCCGGCAACCGGCCAGCCGTCACGCCAGAGCAGCGGCCGGATGTCGAGCACGCTGATGCCGCCGCGATCGAGGTCCGCTTCGTAGTGGAGCGAGAACTTCTGGACGTCGTCGCCGAGATCGAGCAGGCCGAAGTGGCCCGGACCGATGAAGCGGCCGTGCGAGCCGAGGAAGAGCTTGCCGCCGCCCTGGAGCATGTCGACGCCCATGTTGTCGATGAACGGGCCGGTGACGCTCCGCGAGCGGCCCATCCGGATGTTGTAGGTGGAGGATGCGCCGCGGCAGCAGGATCCGTGCGTGACGAGCAGGTAGTACCAGCCGTCGCGGTGGATCATGATCGACGCTTCCGAGTTGATGGCGACGTTGATCGGCTCGCGATCCGGATAGCGCCGCTGTCCGGTTTCCGGATCGAGCTCCACCAGGCGGATGTAGCCGAAGTACGATCCGTAGACCATCCACAGCCGTCCGTCGGTCGGATCGCGGAAGATGCCCGGGTCGATTGCGTTGCTGTCCTCGACACCGTCGGACCACACCACAGGGCCGCCATCTTCCCAGCCGTAGTCGGGCGACGACGGATCGAGCGTGCGGCCGATGAGCAGGCCGATGGCGGCCTTCGGCTGTGCGGCGGGCGCCGAGTAGTACAGGAAGTAGCGGTCGCCCGACCTGATGATGTCGGGCGCCCACGTGTTCTGGCCGCCGCGCGTCAGGACGCTGGCGGTCGGCAGCCCGCCCTGCACGCCTTCCGCCACCGTGCCGACCCGACGCCACGTCCAGCCGTCGTCGGAGGCGAGGATCGGGATGCCGGCACCGGTGCCGAACGTGTAGTAGCGGCCGTCTTCGACGATGACCGTCGAGGGATCGTGAATGGCCGTGTCGCCGTCGAGCGCGCCGATGGGCGTCGAGAGCAGCAGCGCCACGGCCAGGGCAGAAACCACGCGAGACATCATGTGACTGGCTCCAATCCGTTTCCCCGGCCGCCGGCCCGGGAGACATGACGTGTGATCAGTCGCGCACCGGGCGCTGGCGCCACCAGGAGGCAAGCAGCGCGCCCGACACGTTCATGACCGTCGCGAAGACCGTCGCGGCCAGGCCGGCCGGTGCGCTGTGCAGGACGCTCACGGCCAGGCCGGCTGCCATGCCGGCGTTCTGCATGCCGACCTCGACCGACACCGTACGGGCCTCGGCTTCGCCGAGGCCTGCGCCGCGCGCACCCCAGTAGCCCAGCAGGTATCCACCGCAGTTGTGCAGCAGTACGAGCACCACCATCACGGCCGCAGCCTCCAGCAGCTGGTCGCGCGCTGCCGCCGTGAGAATCGCGAGCACGAGGCAGATGGCGACCATCGAGACAATCGGCAGCAGCCGGTCGCGCCAGTGCGAGTATTGCCGCAGCAGCGCGTTGGCCACGAATCCGGCGGCGATCGGCACGATGATGAGGCGGACGATCGACCACATCATCTCGCCCGCGTCCAGCTCGAGGTACGTGCCCGCCAGGACCGTCATTGCCAGCGGCGTCAGGAACGGCGAAAGCATCGTCGAGACGGCCGTGAGCGTGACGGAGAGCGCGACGTTGCCGCCCGCCAGGTACGTGATGACGTTCGACGCGACGCCGCCCGGCGAGGCGCCGATCAGGATGATGCCCGCCGCGAGCGCGCCCTGGAAGCCGAACGACCAGGCCAGGAAGGCGGCCAGCAGCGGCATGACCACATATTGGAGCCCGACGCCGACGAACGCGGCCTTCGGCATCCGCGCGACCCGGGCGAAGTCGCCGAGGCCGAGCGTCGTGCCCATGCCGAACATGATGATCTGGATCAGCAGCGGCACGATGCTCGGCAGCGGCCGCCCGCCCCACTCCTGGAAGAGCCAGGGGAAGATCATCGCCGCGGTCACGAAGGCGAGGACCCACAGCGCAAACCCGAACGCGGCGAACCGGCGCGAGCGCCCCGCCAGGATGGCGAAGCCGGCGACGGCACCGACCGCCAGTGCCCCCATCACTCAGCGCGACTCCTTCGGCAGGGCGAAGGCGACGTAGACGCCCCCGGTCGGCTGGACGCGACGGCCGCCCGACGCGATCAGCACGAACTGACGGCCGTCGGCTTCGTACGTGATCGGCGTGGCCGTCCCCGCGTACGGCAGTGTCGTCTCCCAGAGCAGCCTGCCGGTGTCCTTGTCGTACGCCCGGAACTTCTTGTCGAACAGCGTGGCGCCGATGAAGAGCACGCCGCCGGCCGTCACGATCGGGCCGCCGTAGCTTTCGCTGCCGGTGTCCTTCAGGCCCTGCTCGACCAGCTCGGGGTATTCGCCGAACGGAATCTTCCAGGCGTACTCGCCGGTGTCGAGGTCGATGGCGTTCAGCGTGCCCCACGGCATGGCGGTGGCCGGATACCCGTCCGGATCCACGAAGCGGTTGTAGCCGGTGAACCGGTACGGTCCCCGCTGGGGCGGCGGGCCGCCGCGCCGTCCGCCGACGGCGGTGACTTCGCCGGTCGTCACGTACTGCAGCAGGCTGGCGATCGCCGGCTGGCCGAGGTGCGCGAAGCCGTCCATCGGGCCGGACCCTTCACGGATGACGGCGTTGATCTCCTCGAGGCTGCGGTACTTCGTGATGCCCACGAGCGACGGCATGTTGGGCGGATCGCCCTCCATCTTCTCGCCGTGGCACTCGGCGCAGTGCTGCATGTAGAGCGCGCGACCGTCGCTCTGCTGCGGTGCGGGCGTGTTCTCGACGAGGCTCGTGAACTCGGCGATGTTGCTGACGTTCACGAAGAAGCGGCGCGTGGCGGGATCGAACGCGCCGCCGCCCCACTCGACGCCGCCGTCCATGCCGGGCGAGATCAGCGTGTTCTGGCCGACGGCCAGCGGCATGAATTCGCCCGTGCGCATGGCCCGCAGCGCTTCGACCGCCCAGCGGTTTGCTTCAGGCGTGCGCTGCGTGAGCATGTCCTCGGTCGTCGTCTGCGGCACGAGCGGCTCGGGGAGCAGCGGAATCGGCTGCGTGTCGGCGGCCCGTTCGCCGGGTACATCGGACTGCGGGAACGACCGGTACTCAATCGGGAACAGCGGCTCGCCCGTCACACGGTTGAAGACGAAGACCGTGCCCTGCTTCGTCGTCTGCACGACGGCGGGAATGTCCTCGCCGTTGCGGCGGACGACCGCGAGCGTCGGCGGCGCGGTCAGGTCCTTGTCCCAGATGTCGTGCCGGACAGTCTGGAAGTGCCACAGCCGTTCGCCCGTGGCCGCATCGAGCGCGATGATGCTGTTGGCAAACAGGTTGTCGCCGAGCCTGTCGCCGCCCCAGAAGTCGAATGCGGCCGATCCCGTCGGCACGTAGACAATGCCGCGATCGGCGTCGAGCGTCAGCCCGGCCCAGGCGTTGGCCGAACCCGACTCCTGGCGCGCGTTGGGCGGCCACGTATCGGCGCCGAACTCGCCGGGCGCCGGGATCGTGCGGAAGGTCCAGCGAATCTCGCCGGTCCGCACGTCGTAGGCGCGGATGTCGCCCGGCGCGGCCGGCAGCCGTTCGGCGGTGGCGCTCCCGATGATGAGCAGGTCGCGATAGACGACGCCGGGGCTCGTCAGGCCGACGGTGAGCGTTTCGGCTTCATCGTCGCGCCCGAGGCCGAGGCGGAGGTCGATGCGGCCGTCGGTGCCGAAGCTGCGGATCACCTCGCCCGTCTTCGCGTCGAGCGCGTAGAGGTAGCTCGTCACCGAGGCGAAGATGCGCGCCTCGTTCCCGTCGCTCCAGTACGTGACGCCGCGGTTCGGACCGCGGGCGGTGATGCCGGAGTCGAACTGCCAGATGAGGCGGCCCGTGGCCGCATCGAGGGCGATGACCTTGTGGCTCGGCGTGTTGGCGTAGACGACGCCGTCGACCATGATCGGCTGCGTCTGCAGTCCGCCGGTCTCGCCGGTGTCGTACGTCCAGGCGACCTCGAGCTGGTGCACGTTGTCGCGGGTGATCTGTGTGAGCGGTGAATATCGGGTGCCCTGATGGCCGCCGTACTCGGGCCAGTCGTGGCGGACCTGCGCGGCGGTCGTCGGCCGCAGCAGGAGGCTCGGCGCGGCCAGCAGGGTGGTCGCGGCAATCAGGAACGCAAATCGTCGGTACATCGGGGACTCCGGCGGACGTGAACGGGGCGTCGGGTCGGTGTATGCGGTGCGCATTGTGGCGATGAAGTTCCGTGTTGTAAACCGTCCAATCGAACGGTCGCAGTGTTTCCTCAGCAACCTGCGTTGTGCCGACGAGGCGATCTGGCGTAGGCTGTCACGCACTCGACGCATCCATCACCGGTCCGGCAGCCGTGGCTCACCGGCTGCTGGTGATGGAACCGGTTCGACCGCGCTCGATGCGCGGGCCCAAGGAGGCCACCCAATGATACGCATGGTTTCCGTCCCGTCCGCTCTGCTGCTGGCTGCGCTTGCCGCTGTCGTGACACCGGCGCGGCCCGCCGCGCAGCAGGAGGGACTCGCATCGCGGATCGTGGCGACCGATCCGGGGGCCTACCGGCAGCTGAAGGCCGTGCATGCCGGCGCCGGCGGAATGGCGTTTGCCGGGCTCCTCAATCGCGGCGCGATCGGTCCGCACTTCAACTTCCTGCACCGCGGCGAGATCCCGGCCGGCAGCGGCATCGGCCATCACTTCCACAACATGGTCGAGGAGATGTTCGTCATCCTCGACGGCGAGGCTCAGTTCACCATCAACGGCCGCACGGCCCAGCTGAAGGGGCCGGTGGCCGTCGTCTGCCGCGCCGGCGATTCGCACGCGATCCTCAACACGGGCGACAGCACGCTGCAGTGGATGAACTTCCAGGTGGCCACGGTGGTCGGTGCCGGTGACGCGTTCGACCTCGGCGACGACCGCGTCGGTGTGGCGGTCGATCGCGTGCCGACGTTCATGCACCGGGAGCTCGATCCGTCGCTCGTGCGACCGGCCGGCGGTCGTGGTCGCGGCGCCGCGCCGGCCGCCGATCCCGGGGTCCGGTCGCGGCGGCTCTTCGGGCCGACGGTCTTCCGTTCTCCCTGGGCCTACGTCGATCACGTGATCGTCGAGCCCGGGGCATCGACGCCCGAGGCGACGCACGCCCACGTCGGCGAGGCCTACTACGTGCTGGCCGGCAGCGGCACGGTGACGATCGCCGGCGAGACGGCGCCGATTGCGCGCTGGAACGCCATTCCAGTCAGGCTTGACGAGACCAGCCGGTTCACCAACACCGGCACGGAGCCGCTCGAGCTGCTCGTGGTCGGCGTTGCGCGCGACATGGAGACGAAGCTGGCGAACCTGCAGGAGCTGAATCGCCCGTAACGTCTCGCTTCATCCGGAGGACGCAATCGATGAATCGCAGAGGCATTCTCAGATCCATGGCGGCGGCCGCCCTGGCGGCGCTCGGCGCCACGCGGCTCGCGCCGCGCGCCAGGGCGCAGACGAAGCACATCCGGCTCTACGTCGAGATGGACATCGATCCGGCACACGAGCAGGAAATGCTCGACCTGTTCCACAACCAGTTCGTGCCCGAGGCGGTCAGGCACGAGGGCTACATCCGCGTGAAGCTGCTCAAGCGGCGTTCCGTCCTGCAGGGCACGGCGCCCGAGCACACCAACTACCGTTTCGAGCTCGAGTTCGAGAGCGAGGAGCTGCGCCAGCGCTGGATTGCCTCCGACGGGCACCAGCGCGTGTGGCCGCCCATCGAGAAGTTCATCAGGACGCAGGGCACCTATCCGGTCGTCCTCTACGACGAGATGTGAGGAGAACCGGCATGACGCTTCGTTCGACCGCTGTGCTGTTCGCCCTGGGCGCCGTCGTCGCGGGATGCGGCGGCTCGCCCGATTCGACGCCGTCAGCCGACCCGGCGTCGTCGCCGGCCGAAAGCTCCGTCGTCCGGCTCGATCCGGCGCTCGATGCCATCGTGCCGCCCGGAGCCGAGGTCGAGAAGGTGGCCGACGGCTTCCAGTTCACCGAGGGCCCGCTCTGGCATCCGGGCGAGAACCGCCTCTGGTTCAGCGACGTGGTGGGCAACGTGCTGCGCGCCGTCACGCCGGATGGCGAGGTCGAGGTGCTCCTGGAGGAGTCGGGCGGTCCGTCGACCGCGCCGCCCGGGTCGTACATCGGCTCGAACGGGCTGCTGTTCGAGGAGGGCGGTTCGGTCCTCATGACCCAGCACGCCAGCCGCCGCATCGTCCGCGTCGGACCCGATCGTGAGCTGTCCGTCGTGGTCGACCGGCATGACGGCAAGCGGCTCAACAGCCCGAACGATCTGGCCTTCGGGCCCGACGGCGCGCTGTATTTCACCGACCCGCCGTTCGGCCTCGTCGGCCAGGACGAGGATCCGGAGAAGGAGCTCGAGGTCAACGGCGTCTACCGGTTCGCCGGCGGCGAGACGACCCTGCTCATCGATGATCTCGGACGGCCGAACGGCATCGCGTTCTCGCCCGACGGGCGCACGATGTACGTCTCGAACACCGAGGCGTCGCGCAAGGTCGTGATGGCCTACGACGTCGCGCCCGACGGCACCGTGAGCAACGCGCGCGTCTTTGCCGACGGCACGGCCGACGACTCGCCCGGCATGCCCGACGGCCTGAAGGTCGACACCGACGGCAACGTCTACGCGACGATGCCGGGCGGCGTCTGGGTGCTGACGCCGGAAGGGCGGCACCTCGGCACGATCAGGGCGCCCGAAGTGGCGGCCAATGTCGGCTGGGGCGACGATGGCCATTCGCTCTACATCACGGCCGAGACCGGCATCTACCGCATCAGGCTGAGCACGCGCGGCTTCTGAGCTGCGCGGCCGGAGGAGTCTCATGCACCAGACCCGCAGACAGTTCGCAGGCCGGCTGGCGGCCGCGGCCGCAATGCTGGCCGCGCCGTCGTGGATGACGAAGCTGCTGGCCGCGCCGCCGAGCCCGGCAACGGCCGCGGCCAGGGCGGCGGCCCGGCTGCCGCCGAACCGCGTCACGCGCATCCGCATCTTCTACCCGCCGAACTACAACCCGAACGGCCCGCAGGCCTTCCCGCAGAGCAACATGGTCGTGCTCGTCGACACGGAAGAGGGCATCACGGGCGTCGGGCAGGGCGGATCGCCCGATACGGTGCGCAACGTGGCGCGCAGCGTGCTCGGCAAGAACGCCTTCGACACCGAGTTCATCTGGCAGCACGCCTTCATGGACGGCTTCTATTCGCCGGGCAAGGAGCGGCTGCACGCGATCGGCGCGATCGATCTGGCCCTGTGGGACATCAAGGGCAAGGCGCTGAACGTGCCGCTCTATCAGCTCTTCGGCGGCAAGGTGCGTGAGCATATCGAGCTCTACGCGACGCTCGGCGTGCCGCCCGGCATGATTCCCCAGGAGGAGCTGGCGCGGATGAGCCTGGCGGAACGCGCCCGGGCGGTGATGGAGGCGGGCTATCGCGTCTATCGCGTCGACAGCGCCATCAGGCCGACGCCGCCCGGTGGCTTCCCGGCGCGGCAGGGCGGACCGGGCCCCGGCGGTCGAGGCGCCGGAGCCGGTGGTGGCGGGCGGATGGGCGGCAGCCGCGGCACGTTCAACTCACGCGCGCGGATCCCCGAAATCATCGATGCCGTTGCCGAGATTCGCGAAGGCGTCGGGCGCGAAGGCGACTGGATGATCGACCTGCACCAGAGCTTCGACTTCCACGAGGCCGTCGAGCTCTGCCGGCTGATGGAGCCTTACCGTCCGTACTGCGTCGAGGATCCGCTCCGCGAAGAGCAGTTCCGGACGCAGATTCCGAAGCTCCGCCTGCTGACGTCGGTGCCGCTGGCGCCCGGCGAGGAGTGGGGCACGCGGGCCGACTTCAGCCCGCTCGTCGAGCAGCGCGACATCGACTACGCCAGGGCCTCGCTGCCGAACGTGGGCGGCATCACCGAGATGCTGAAGATCATGGCCGTGTGCGACACCCACAAGGTGGGCATCATTCCGCACTTCACGGGACCGATCGCCACCGCCGGACACATGCACACGATGATGGCCTTCCCCGGCCAGGTGCTGATGGAGTTCAACCAGCACGATCGGCCGGTGCCCTACATGCCGGAGTTTCTGGACTTCCGCAACGGCAAGGTGTGGCCCAACGACCGTCCCGGGCTCGGCGTGTCGGTCGACGAAGCCCAGCTGACGTTCATCGAGGAGATGACCGAGCCGGCGCCCGGACCGACCTACCTGCGGCCCGACGGTTCGCCGACGCACTGGTAAGCACACTCGCGGCAGGCGGCCCGCGGCCGCCTGCCGTGCACATGGAGGTCGACGTGGACGTTCGCAGAGCAACGACGGCCGGGCTGCTGTGCCTGGCGCTTGGCATCGCGATTCCCGCATCCGCGCAGGTGGAGACCGAGCCTCCGCCGGCCGTCCCGGGGGCGCAGCCCGTCACGGTCGAGCGCATCAGGATCCGCGGCGCGGCCCTCGAAGGGAACCTGGAAGGCAATGCCGTCGAGCGCGAGGTGCTCGTCATCCTGCCGCCGAGCTACGCGCGCGAGCCTGAACGGCGCTATCCGGTCGTGTACGCGCTGCACGGCTATTCGATCGGGGCGGAGCAGTGGGCGAAGGAGATCCACGTGCCGCAGTCGATCGAGGGCGCTTTCGGGAAGGGGGCGCGCGAGATGATCGTCGTGATGCCCGACTCGAAGACGCTCCACAACGGCTCGATGTACTCGGCCTCGATCACGACGGGCAACTTCGAGGCGTTCATCGCGCGCGACGTCGTGTCGTACATCGACGCGCACTACCGGACGATTTCGCGCCGCGAAAGCCGCGGCCTGGTCGGCCATTCGATGGGCGGCTATGGCGCGTCGCGCATCGGGATGAAACACGCCGATGTGTTCGGCAGCCTCTACGTCATGAGTCCGTGCTGCCTGAGTCCACGCGCCGCCGGACCGGCCGACAAGCTGCAGGCCCTGGTCGACGAGGCGAAGACGACCGAGGATCTCGCGAATCTGCCGTTCGGGCTGCGGACAACGCTCGCCGTGGCGTCGGCGTGGTCGCCGAATCCGAAGAAGCCGCCGCTGTACGCCGACCTGCCCGTGGGCGATCTGCGCGACAACGTGCTCGCGCGGTGGGCCGCCAACGCGCCGCTCGCGTTCGTGGATCAGTACATTCAGGAACTGAAGCGCTATCGGGGCATCGCGATTGACGTCGGCGATCAGGATGGCCTGAAAACCGACACCGAGCGGCTGCACGAGATTCTCGACACCTGGGGCGTCGAGCACACGTTCGAGATCTACCCCGGCACGCACACGAGCCACGTGGCGATCCGCTTCCAGGAGCACGTCCTGCCCTTCTTCAGCCGGACGCTGGAGTAGCGCCCTCACCGGAGCTTCGCGTGACGCCCGATCACGTCGGCGTCGCAGGCGAATCGACATCGTCCCGCTGGCACGGACAGGAGGACGGCGCGATGGACATCAGCGGACGTCGAGCACTCATTACCGGCGGCAATCGCGGAATCGGCCGCGCGATCGGCCTGGCGCTGGCAGGGGCGGGCGTCGACATTGCGTTCTGCTACCGATCGCGCGGCGACGAGGCGCGCGAGACGCAGGCGGCCATCGAAGCGCTCGGGCGCCGGTGTGTCGCGGTGCAGGCCGACGTGTCGCAGGCCGCGGCCGTGCGCGCACTCGTCGCGCAGGCGGAGGTCGGGCTCGGACCGATCGACATTCTCGTGAACAACGCCGGCATCATCCGGCCGCAGCCGCTCGACGAGATCACCGAGCGCGACTGGGACGAGCTGCACGACGCAAACCTGAAGTCGGCGTTTCTCGTGACGCAGGCCGTCGTGCCGGGCATGCGCGAGCGGCGCTGGGGCCGCATCATCTTCCTGTCGTCAGTCGCGGCGCAGCTGGGCGGTGTCGTCGGGCCGCACTACGCGTCGGCGAAAGCGGGCCTCTTCGGCCTGACACATTCCTATGCGGCGCTGCTCGCGAAGGAAGGCATCACGGTCAACACGATCGCGCCGGCGCTGATCGAAACCGAGATGGTCACCAGCAACCCGCGGGCGCGCCCCGACCTGCTGCCGGTCGGACGCTTCGGTACGGTCGAGGAAGTCGCCGACGTGGCGCTGATGCTCGCGCGCAACGGCTACATCACGGGTCAGACGTTCAACGTGAACGGCGGCTGGTACATGAGTTAGGCGTGTTGGTGAGGCGAGCTTTGCTGAGGCGGCGGCT
>ERZ777003.1851-NODE-1851-length-28279-cov-5.449582_pt1 | contig 28279 bp, 28 predicted proteins | sample MGYA00374956_ERZ777003 | MGnify/ENA primary metagenome ERZ777003 (study PRJEB29302, sample SAMN06268252) | bioreactor metagenome | isolation source: Joint BioEnergy Institute, California, USA | place: USA:Joint BioEnergy Institute, California, USA | collected... | reverse complement strand
TAAGGCGGATCGTCTGCCCGTGCATTGGGGATGCAGGAAGATTGATGACCGCCGTGGCGTTGATAAGCGGCGCAGAGCCGGAGACGGTTTCGTTGGTCAAGATGCCTTCGTTGTATCGCCCGGAGCCCGTATCCCCAGCCCTCAAAACGACATATCGATACCCCTTGTTCCTAGGAGGCACGGAGGCGCCGGGGATATGGTCGAAAACCGGGATTGGAACGCCGATAGGCTGCATTGCCCAGGGGTCAATTTCCGCCTCGGTGATAAGCCGTTTGTCGTTGTACGTAATAGTGTCGGGTAAGAACTTCAGTTGGGCGTATGATCCGTCCTCTTTCTTGCGCCTAATACCAAGGAAACCGGTAGAGGGAGTGGCGTAGATAAGCGCCACTTCATTTCCGTTCTCGTCAGTCAGGGCAATGCCGACGTTTTGCCCCGGAAGCGCCCGTACTCCAAGCGACTGAGATACGGATAGAGGGCCGGGAATGTGCTGCGAGGTAGTCGTGTCCTTGCGGACAAACCGGCCATCGGACTGGGTCTTGTTGTAGTAGGTGGACGGATCGAAGAGCGCTGCCGCTGCCGCGCTGGCTGCGGCGTCGTTCTTGAAGCCTTCCGCCTGATTCCGAAAATTGAGGGCTTCGTTACGGTACGTCTGGGCCTGATCCCGAGCCGTCTCTGCGGCGGTCTTAGCGGTCTCTGCGGCGGACTTGGACGACGCGGCTTGCGAGGCGCTATTTGCCGCATTGGTCTCGCTCGTAGCAGCGGCGTTCTTGTGCGCCAGAGCGTTCGCCTCAGAGGTGGCCGCAGCCTGACGATGGGAGTTTGCTGCGTCACGATACTGTTGCGCGAGGTCACGAGCCGCAATCGCAGCATCGCGGGCAGCGATAGTCGTATCCCTCGCAGTGATAGTCGTGTCCCTCGCAGCGGTCGTCTGCGACAGGAGGCCCTGCATCTGCGGGATGAAGGTGCCGTCATGGTATTCCTTCGTCACCGCGTCTCTGGCGTTGACCGGGGTACCTACGTCCGAGATACGGCGTCCATGTGCCCCGTAAGAGCCGTCAGACTTCAGCTCCAGCGTGCCTCCGGCAATGTCAATGGCCTCCTGAACGATGAAGAAGACCTGAAGGGAAGACACGTCTAGGTCAGTTTCGGTAAGGACGGAGCCGTCCACAAAGTCCACCAAGCGGCGGTCTCTCTCGGTATTTCGTCTCACCTCCACCACCGAGCCCGCTCCCGGAGCGGGGGAGACGCGGACAGTGTAGGGGTCGTCCCACGAGAAAGAGACAGGTTCAAGGTCAACGGTGACGTTGACATGGGAACGAGACAGGTACGGGAAGGGGACAGCGAAGGTTTCCGTAGTCCCGTCTCCCACGTACTGCACGTAGGAAAGTGCCATGTTTCTCCTATGAAAAGCCCCCGGCCTTTAGACCGGGGGTGTAGTGACTATACCGTTATGGGGCTGCGACTATTCCTGCCCCAGTTGCTGCTTCAGCTGCTCTGCCCTGTCCGGACTAACCTTCGTAATAGCCGATTTGATCTTGGCATTTTGGTAGTCCTTTAGAAGCTCTGGCTCCTCCTGAAGCAGTTGCATGAATGCGGCCCTTCGGAAGCCCTGAATTACGGACACGATTGCTTCGACGCGAGAACCGTCGGTATCGAGGTTACCGTCAGTCATCTCGGTCCGATATCGCTCCGAGTTTATCAGGTCATGAAGGTACTCCTTCAGGGTCTTTTCCTGAATCTTAATAGTGCCAGTAAGCTCCTGCCAGCGATCATAGGCAGTCTTGCCAGTCACCGAGCTACGGTACTTAGTGAGGTCCAATCCCTCCACCTTCTTGGGCGGGAGTCTCATATGTCGATCATTGATGATCAACTGCCGGGCCAACTCCTCATGAACATCCCGAGAAGGAGTCCGCCGCCACTGCTCACTCATCGGGGCAAACTCCGACTTGTTGTACCCAGTGGCAATGGGGGAGATACTGTCAGGACCGAGACCGGGCGGGATGTACCGTTTCTCTCCTAGGAGGTTCCGCTGCGGGTCCAACTCCTCGTTGAAGCCTGGGATTTTCCGCTTCATGGCTTGGATGATGCCATGGGCTTCCTTGATAACCGGGTCGTTGAACACCTGAAAGAATGAGGGGACGAAGCCTGCGGCAAAGTTCTTCAAGAACGCTTCGGCCTTTCGGTCAGGGTCGGACAGGGCGGCAAAGACGTTCACTAGGCCCTGAAGGTACGTGCGGCTGTTGAAATTCTTAGTTACCGCAAGGGATGTCATCAGGGCTATTTCTTCCCACTCCTTCTCCTGAAGATGCCCGGAAACCTCAAAGGCGTCGGCAATAAGGCCGAGGAGCGAGCCGAACGGCTCGATGCGTTGGAAGCTGATGTATTGGCGGGTACCGTCCGGGCGTTCCCAAACGAAGGAATAGGGACGCCAGTTCGTGCTATCCTCCAGCGCCTTTCTCAACTGGGGGTCGGATGGGCCGCTTCCGGTCAGCTTACCCTGATAGGCGAGCGTCGCAGCCGTAGTCAGGATGATACCACCGAGCGCCTGCTTTGCTGCCGCCTCGGCACGTGCCTCAGCGCCGTTCACTCCGCGAAGGTCGTCGAACATCTGTTTCCTAACCATCCCGATAACGGGAATGTGGTCGAAGGTGAACCGGGCGATATTCGTCGGGGTGCGGACGAAGGGCACGATCAACCTTAAAGGTGGTACGTTGACCAAGCCGTCTTGGACGACTTCGCCAAGAGATTTTGCCCCGAACCACGTCGAGGTTTTGAGCGACTGGGTGAACGTCACTTCTCGGGCGTACTTCAGGGCCTTTTCGTGCAGAACACGTCCCTTAGCGTCGAACGCGGAACCGCCCTCCGTCGCCTTGTTCACGCGATCTTTGACATACTCCGCGAACGCCTTGGGGTCGTTCTGTAGCTCAGGAATGGCACGAGCTTCACGGAGAGCCTCAGCCCTGACATAGGCACGGTAGTTGAGCTGTTTGAACAGCTCATCCTCAGCCGTCATGAAACGACTGGAGAGGCGGACTAGAGGCCCGAACAGGCCGTCCACCACCATCTTCCACACGTCATTCGTGATATTGAGGTTTTCAGAGGAAATGGCACGAGTGACAGGCGTTCCTACGTGGCCGGAGTCCAGAATAGGCTCAGCCGTCTTGAACGATCTCCACGCAAGCTCCAAGGCATCCGCCGCTGAGGCCGCGATTGAGGCATACATGTCGAAGCCCTCACGGATGGCCGCGCCGTCAGCTTGGAACGCTCCGGCCAGCATCCTTCGGAGCGGCATGGTGGCCGTCTGGAGAATGCCGCCTATGATGTTTAACATGTGGGTTTTAGGACTGGACAGGAGCGAGTTGATGAAAAACTCGTTCACTGCGTCGAGAACGCGAGCGGCGAACGGCCTACGGGTAAGCTTGGCGGCGCTAAAGAGGTCGTCCCCTGTAGCGAGAACCTGCTGCGCAAGTTTTCGTACCGCTTCCTCTCCCTTACCTCCTCGCCAAAGCTGCTCCGGGTTCACGTCGATGATCTTGCCGCTCCTAACCTCGGCAGTTAGGCGCATGGCGTTGAGCGCTCGGGCGATGCTGGTTTGGAGGCCCTTGTAGTGGAGCTGAAGGTTCGCAAGCAGCTCCCAGTGACGCCCAAAGTCCTCCAGAAGCTCGTCTCTAGTTGCGTACTTACCGAGAGGTACGGAGGTATCAGCGACGATACGGGAAATGTCCCGCAGCTTCATATGGACCGTTTTCATGATGTCGCGGTATGCCAACATCTCCGCGTCCATATGATAAAGGTTCTTGAGCTGGCCCTGCATCCGCTGGAAGAGGATTTCAGGGTTATCCCCGATAAGCTCCGCAAACTCAGCGGCGTTCTTCTTCACCCTCTCAGTGATACGAACGTTATCCTTGTCCCCTCCAAGTACCTTGTCGAACGCCTTCTTGTGATTCGCGGCGATGGCTGCGACGGTCGTGGCAAGTTCCTCGTCCGTGTCGATAAGGTCAGTACGGAGACCGGCGATTTCCTTAGCTTTTGGATTCCCCTCCAGCTCAAGGCGCTTCAGAATGTCAGCCTCAAGGGTCGCATCATCAATCTCGATGATCTTCTTCGGAGGTGGTACATTGGCCGTTGCAGACGGCTTGCTACCCACATCCCCAGCGAGGGCTTCCTCAGGCTTGAAGTTTCCGTCAGCGTCTCCGAACGTCTTTCGGACGCTATCGTCAGCCGGTCCTCCGGTACCTCCGAAGTCAAAGTTAAGCTGACCGTCATCGGCTCTGGGAGCCTCGCTGGCGGCCTTCCCAGCCTCGCCGGTAGGCTGCCCCTCCGCAGCCTTTTGGTCGGCTTCCTTGGTCTTCGTATAGGCTTCCTGAGCCGCGTCAATCTCATCGACGGCTTCGTTCAGCTTACCGGCGTTCTTGAGTTTGATAGCCTTGACAAGGTGGAAGACCACCTCAGTCGGGATGCCCAAGAGCATTCCTTCGAGGAGGTTCTTGAACCGGCCTTCGGCTTCGCCATCGTCCGGAGACGCAGCTAGGTACTCAGTAACGGCATTACCGAACGAAGTGTGCTGCTCGATGAGATTAGCAAGACGCTCCTCGTGGGGATCGAAGGCCACGGCATCCCCGATGCCTGCCTTCGTCATTGTAGGGAGAGTCCCTTGGCTGCGAGCGAAGTTGAGAACCTTCGACGATCCAGTGGCAGCCCTGATGCCGTATCCGAGGCCCTTGAGAAAAGCCCCGCCAGCAAACATGCCAGCGGCGAACTGGGACAGGCCCTCGGTAAGCTGTCCGGTCAGGGTCTCGGACTCTCCAATGAACTCGTCCGGGATGCGGAAGGGGTTTTCGTTCGACTTACCTAGGATGAACGAGAACCACCCGTTGGGAGCTTCCTTACCGAACTTGTAGCTGGCGGTGGCGACGGAATAGGCGAAGTCGGCTGCTTCGTTACCAGCTCTAAGAATACCACGCGGGATGGCCTTCGGAATCTCTCTGAGATTGTTCCCGACAGTCTTTGCCCCTTCCCACACAGTATTCAATACGCTCCCCTCCTCTGCCGACTGGGGGACGGAAGAAGGGTCGAGGTAGTCCGGCTGATAGCCGGACTCCAGTCTCGCTTTGAACCGCTGCCTGATCGTCTCGTATTCGTCGTTCGGTACAGGCGATGAAGCCTCAATGAGGGCTTCTTCGTTATTCATTACTTCCTCTTGTTACTTTGACCAGTACGGATACGAAGCAGGTCCGCCTGAAGCCTGAAGAAGGCGTCCGCTTCATCTTCCCCCTTGATGTTGTTCTTCGCTAGCCATTCGTTGAGAATCCTGGCTTGCGGGTCTCCGTCCACCCACAGCCTGATGTACTTCTGCAACGTTTCCACGTCTGCGAAGAGCGTTTCACCGGGCTTCAACGGTCGAGGCGGCTGAGATGTGATTAGGGACGGGGCCGCCTCTGCCCTCCTATCTTTCGCGTCCTCTTCCGTCTTCTTCTCGTTCGAGGCCCCCGTGTTGCCGAGAGAAGGCATCGGTGTAGTCACTTCACTTACCGGAGAGGCTCGGCGGTTCTCCGGTTTGTTGTCGATGTACGCCTTGTAGTCCGAGGGGGATGCATAAAGGCGGATGGCCTCGTCAGCAGCTTCTTGAGCGATCCGTCTTAACTCGCTAGGCGCGATGTTCGGGTTTGCCTCCTTGGCCGCCACAACGGCCTCGGTAACGAACAGGACGGCGGCTGATCCCTCCGGCCCCCTCTTCAACATTTTCAGAAGGGGGTCTGGCTGGCCGACGATGAACTCCACCTGATTTACAATCTCCCGAATACCGGGGACAGACAGGGGGTCAGCCCGGCGAATCCTACCAACGGTTTCGTAGAGACGGCCGATGGCTACTGGATCACGGAGCTGATTGTTCCGGACGGCCTCCAGAATCTCGCTCTCTGTCAACTCTCCACGGGCAGCCTTGGCTTCAAACTGTGCCCTGATCACCGGGTCTTCAGTGCCGGAGTTGTAGGTATTGAGCTTGTTCTGTGTTTCGAGAAGCTCCTTGGCGAAGTCCGGGTCGTGTTTGTTCGCCTCAGCGATAATGTCAGGAGGAATGACAAATCCTCGGCCCTCACTGAAAGCCTTCATCCCGTCAGCTATTGCGGCCCTAGAGATAGCCGCCTTCGCCGCTTTCTTCTGCTCCTCTTCGAGCTTTCGCTGTTGGTCCTGCTCCTGCTGCTTCAGTTTCCTGATTTTGACGCGGGCTTCCTCGATGGACTTCCGGCCATCGAGAGTCATGCCGGGACCGGGGATTCGCTCCCCATTCCGCCCTACGCGATCAAGCAAGGCAGCGTCCAGAATGGACTCGTCCTGCCTCTCGATTGCCATTTGAACAACCGTCTCGGTAAGGTGTTTGTTGATCACATCGGGGCGGACTCCCTGCCTCTGAAGGTCAAGGTCCACTTTACGGATTTGCTCCGCAACCTCGTATACAACCGGGTTAGACACGGCCCCCTTGGGTTCCTGTCCCCGTTCTCGGAGAGCCCGATTGTAGGTGGCTATGAAGCGGCTCGGCGGGTGCTTCCCTAACGCCTCCCACGTTCCGGACATGACCTTCAGGATTTCGGGGGTCAGGCCGTTCTTCTCAAGGTCTTCCCAGAGGTTCCTGCCCGTCTTTGTCTTGTAGGCGTCCTCCGCGATGCGAGACGCAGCGATGACCTGATTTTCCCTCGTGAACGGCGTTCCGGGCGGCATGTACCTATCCCATGTGGAGGACAGGATTTGGAACATACCTGCGGCATCCGAGGTCTTACCGGCGTGAGGCCCGCGATCAATCACGACTTTCACCCGTGGGTGGTCCCCGCCTTCGACGAACGGAGCCCCGTTGCTGTTGAAACCGTTGAAGCGGACGTTCCACCGGCCACCGCTCTCAGGCCCAGCAACCGCCTTCAGGAACGCTTCCTGTACCGGCGTCAGGTTAGTTTTCGGAAATTCCCCATACTCAAACGGGATACCGGCACCGGAAGCATTGAGGTTGTCGATGGTCGTTCGCAGGTTGACAGACGCAGACTCAAGGTTCTGAGCAATTAGGTTATCCCTGGCTCTCGCCTGATGGTCCCGGTAGAACCGGGCCGTCACCGCCTGAATCTCTTCCACCATGGCCTGCTTCGCATATGGCGACTCAACGCTATCGAGGAGGCCCTTGAACCTCTCGGTCAGCCACTGCGTTATGGCATTAGGGTCCGTAGAGTTGGCGATTTCCGAGCTGTAATACTCGGCAATCATCTGTCCAGCTCGGGACTGGACGAGGTTCCGTGCGATGCGCTCCTCATAGGCTTTGCGGAACACCGGAGATTTGTCGGCAAGAGCTGGGTTTCTCCTCACAGCCTCGGCCCAGCTCTCCGGGGAATTGTCCCGGAGGAACTGGATTTCGGCTTCCGTCATTTGCTCTTTGTTTTCCGCCTCGAAGTATCCGTCCGCGAAGGCGTTGAGAACGGGGTTAAGAGCCGCAAGGGCCTTCGCAAGATTCTGCATGTCCGTCCTAGGGACGAACGGCCTAAGAGGGGTCGGGGGCTGTGGATGAAGAGGCTCTACCGGCTTGACCGGCATAGGCCGTGAAATGAGGCGGGTTTCGGCTGCAACCGTGTTGACGGGAGAAGCGGTCGGGCGGTAGTCAGGCCGCTCGATCTCATAGCGGCGCTGACGATTGCCGCGAAGGATTTCTTCCAAGCTGTTAGGCATCAGAGAATCTTCAGACTATTCAGGGACTGGCCCGACCACTTGGCATAATTCTGGAGCCCGTTGATTAGGCTCGATCCGATGTTGACAGCCAGAGCGCTACCACTCGGCATCGGGACGGGAGCCGCAGGAGTGACGGGAGACACAGGCGCGGGAGGCTTGATCGGACCTGTAGGAGCATAGGTGTTCATAGGCAGGTCGTAGATGCGCTGGTCGGCGGTTGCCTTAACGCCCTGCATCTCCATGTTAAGCTGCTGCATGGTTGCCTGATAATTCAGGCCCATGACAGAGAGGGCTTCGCCTTCTTGTCGAGCCACGTCACCGACGATCTGATCCACGGAGACGCCTTCGATACCTCGCGATGCTGCGGCAGCCTCACCGCCTGCTGCCATTTTTCGGGCCTGCCTGCGGGCGTCGTCCATGTTAAGTGTAGTGGCTATACCTTCCTGTACCTGCCGAAGTAGGAGCTGACCGTACTGGGTGAAGAGGTTCTGCTGAATGTTCTCGGTAGAACGTTCGAGGAGGCTTTTCTGCCGCTCGAACTCTCCCTTCATGTAGTCCAGAACCTCGAAGCCGTACTTTATCTCCTGCTCGTATACGGCGTTTTGATACTTAATCAGCTCCCCGCGATAACGCTCGTTTTGAACCTCCTGCTGTACGTTGTACAGCCACTGGTTATAAGCGTTTCGCTTTTGTTCGTTGTAACTGATGACGGAGCCAGCAACGCTCAAGCCCGTGGACAGGAGCGACGCCGCTCCCGCAAGGGAACACACTTACTTCGTCCTCCAATGTTCGAGGAAATGGGTGCCTCCCCACGGAATCCTTCGCCCGAACTCGAAGCCAGCCCACTTGAGCCATTGGATGTGAACCGTATTCCGTTCGTCAGCTAGGTTCCCGAATGTGGGGAAGTGCTCGTGCATTTCGTCCAACATCCAGTGGCAGTTTCTGAGGAACCACATGGAGTTGGATGCCAGTTTCTCGGTGCCCAGCATCCACGAGACACCGGCCCCTGACTCGAAGGGGCCGATGGGTGTATCCAGAGGACCGACGCCGTAGATTGCGAACGGCTCGTCGTCGTTCGTCACCATGACCTTGCAGAGGGTGGAATGGGCGAAGCTCTCGGCCAGAGCCTTGGCCGGGGTGCTCCCGTCCATCGCGTAGATTTCGGTGATATCCTCGGGCCTGAGTCTCGTGGAAAGGTATTCGAGGTCTTCTTCAGTCGCTGGCCGAACTTTTGGCATTAAGTCATCCTCGTAGTCCTGACGGAGTACAGGGCCTCCCAGTCCAAGTTGAGGTGACGCGACGGAAGGTGAGAATCGTTCACGATATCAATCGTCACCTGCATGTTGTTTGCTAGGATGGGGAAGGAGAACGATCCTGTCTCAACCTTCACCTGTCCAATGATGTTGTTCCCGGAGCCGATGATGCGCCCGGTGAAGACGTATTTGTACGTGCCTCTGTTCCGAGGAGTTACCTCGATTCGGAAGTACCCGCTGTTGGCGTAGTTGATGAGGGCTCGTCGAAGCTGAAGGCGGCCCTCGGTGTTGGCGACACGTCCGCCACCGGGGGCGTCTTGTCGAATGAGGAACGGGGAGAAGCGGTATCTCATTTCGTAGGGAACGCCCGCATAGAAATAGGCGAGATTCCCTTCAACCTTGTAGACGCCGTTCTCAACCTGATAAGGCATGACCTTACCCGGAGGGAGTCCATCGTTACCCGGCCCGCTTACGATGACCAACGTGTTCGGGTTGGGGAGATGGTACGGCAGGGAGAAGGTGGTGTAAGTCCCGTCAAAGTGTAGTGACTCTACCGACTCCTGCGTCAACCTCCGGTCGAGGTGGACCACGAAGTCAAGGCCGGGGTCTCCCGTGCTTTCTTCGATATCCATCCTCTCAAGGTGGAGCCCGTCCCCCCTCTTGACGACTAGCCAAAGCGTGCTCTCGATGAACTCGCAGTTCAGAATTTCGGCTTCCGGGTCAAACTCCCAGTGCGACCAACTTGCTTGGACCTTCTCTTGTCCAGAATAGTAGAACTTGTATACGTAGATGCGGTTCCGATGCTTGTCGGTTAGAGCTACCAGAACGTCCTCGTTAGTGGACGCGGCGAGCTTGAAGACGTTACCTTCGATGTACCGGGGGACATGAGCGGTAATGTCGTTAGCGTAGTTAACTCGCGTCTGGCCGTCAGTGTAATACTCCCGAACGCCTGTGTATCCTCCCTTCCTCGTGCAGAAATAGACATAGGCACCGGCACCCACCGGCTTCACCATGTCGCTACTCTCATACTCCGTCACCTGATCCAGCGAGACGGTTGCCGGGGTCAGAACCTCGTCTGATCCGAGCATAAACTGAGTCTGGTCGGAGAAGAGTAGCAGCGCCTCGTTGAAGGGAATCGCGTGTCTAAGAATCGACACCTTCACATGGGAGGTGGTTATGTCGATAGGGTCAGTGTCGAGGAGGTCAGTGGCGGTCGTCCTCCAGAAGTTGAAGAACTGAGAAGCACGGCTGAATATGACGCTCTCATCGGCAATTAGGCCGAGCCTGTTCCTGTAGAAGAATAGGTCGCTGATCTTCTTCCCAACGAATGACGGCTTCGGGGCCGTCCCCTCGTCACCCGCTTCGCACTTATCCCAGTCTGCCTGCCGGAACGTGAACGTCCCGTCCGCTTCGCGGACCAACACGTGGGGCATGGTGGCGGCGTCGAAGGAGATCGCACGTCCCGGCTTCGCAATCTCGATCCACACGCCTTTGTTACCTGCGGTCCGAGAATCGTCATATTGCAGGTAGTAGTTGTCGCGGGAGTTGCCGGGGACGTTCTCGATGGACACTTGATAACCATGGACGGCCCGCTCCGGGAGGTTGGCGAAAGTCTGCGTATGCTTGGTGATACAGAGCATCGCCGTGTCGCCTAGACTGTCGGAGGTCCGAATGGAAAAGTCTCCACCGTCCACCCTCTTGATCCATAGGGTAGAACCGTAGACCGTGGCGGTGTAGACAGCTCCGCTATTGATAGCGTTGATCTGCTGGGCAAGCTGCTCAGCGATCCACGAGGTCTTAATCTCGTCCGCCTCTGTCAGACTGGTAGTTAGGGTAACTACGTGACTGTCGAGGTAGATTGTGTAGGTGGTCTTGTAGTTTCCCTGACGGACATAGACCAACGCTTCCGGCGGGCGGCTGGGGGCCGTTTCGGCGCTCATATACACCGTCACGTCCTTGTTAAGGAAAAAGGTGTGGTCCGCGACGGTCGTGGCCCCGAAGTTGACGTTAGGGGAGATTAGGTATCCCTTACCGTTCGGAAAGTGTACCGTCTTCTCGTTACCTCCAAAGTCGAACACCCGGAGGTCTCCGTTCACGGCGATGATGATGTACCTTTCCGTCACGTCTCTGTTGATGATATGCACCCACGCCTTGGGTGGAAGCGTGTTGAGAAGGCGCTTTACGTGTTTCGTTGGGGGACGCTTCATCAGCCCCTCAACCGTGGAGCTGTAGCCGTTAATCTGAAGCTCGGCCTGAGAAGCAAGACGGAGGGCGAAGGGCTGTTGGGAGATACCGTTGATGAGGTTTGGAACCGAGCCAGAAACGGTACTCATCAGGGCCTCCTGTATAGGACACGGGCAACGGCCCAGTTGCCGTTGAGCATGTTGTAGTCCCCCGTCTCCGTCTCCATCATACGGAGCTGGGCCAAGGCTCTGGATTCGTCTGCCGCATTGAAGCCGGACAGCTTTTCCGAGCCCAACACCCGGTCCTGAAAGATGCGGGCGGCACGAATCATGATGTAAGACCGGGCCGCCTGCGGGATTTCCTCAAAGGGAAGTAGGCGGGTTATCTCAACGGTGACAGGCCCGTCGAACTTGTAGGTATTGCGGGTTTTGTCGTAGAGCCGGTTGCCCCGCGAGATAACGTCGATCTGCGGGTCCATGGCGTCCACGGACAACGTGTTGGCCGGGAGGTAGATATCTCCGGGAAGCGGATAGGTCGGGGTAAGAACCACTCCCACGTCGCGGTTCCAGTGCCAGCCCTCCACCTGAACTTGACGCATTGTCTCGTCCAGAATCTGCTTGGCGATAACCGCGTCCACCACTCCGGTATTCTCGATGGTGTTCACCGGGGCTTCCCCGATGACGGAGAGCATGGTGTTCACCGCGTCCAATTCGGTGGTAAGCGCGAGGGACATTTGCTCCTGAAAGTGTAGTGACTATACCGGAACCAAAAAAAGGGAGACTCCCGTAGGAGCCTCCCTGTTGGCGGTGTTGGAATTACGGAGTAGCCGTGGCCTTGGACAGCTCAACGGCGCACTCGGGACGAAGGATACCATGGCCCATGGCGTACTTCGCGACGATGAGGGTACCCTGACGGTTGATCTGGTATTCACCCTCTACCGTGAGGTCCATGAGCTTCACGGTACCAACCGCGCTCCGGTTCATGACGATACCCACGGTATCCGAGAAGTCACCGGCGTACTTGTTGAGCGGGCGCGGGCCGATGTTCGGAGTGACGCCCGAGGGTACGTTGGCCGTGCCGGACGGAGCCGTGATATTGGTGCTCGGGACGTGGTTGGACTTGACGATCTCAATACCAGCGACCTGGTAAACCTTACCCTGAGCGATATCGCCGTTTCCGCTCGTGAAGTCCCGGTTGATGGTCTTGTTGTCGAGGACAAGCTTGTAATACTGGGCCGGACGGAAGATGGCGAAGCGGTCAAACTCCGGAACGTTCTTCTCGTCCAGAATCTGAGCGGCCTGATACAGCGCCTCGACGAGAGCCCCGTTAGTGTTAGCCGGGAGGTCCGTGCCACCCTTCACGATGGAGCCACCATAGCCCCCCGTGATCGTGGCCGAGTCGCGGGCCGCAAGAACAGCCGTCTGAAGGATGTTCTTGTCAGCCGTGGTGGCCAGAGCCGCACCGCACTGCCGGGTGTACTCACCACGAACATCGTAGTGGTTCTTCGCCTCATCAATCTGAGGGATGAAGACCGGGGCGACCAGAAGGTCGTCGATGGTCAGGACACGCTCGCCATGCAGAATGGCCTGCCCTTCAAGCTCGTTGCCCGGAACGTGGTAGTAAGCCGAAGCCGTACCGATGGCCGGGAACTGGGCCGACTTACCGCTAGAAATGGTCCGCACATAGTGGCGGTCCATCATAACGTTCAGCTCCTCGAACGCGGTCAGAACCTCGCCCGAGAACTGCTTCAGAAAAAGTTCGTCATCCGCGCCCGTGCCGTTCTTCAGGCCAAGGCGGGAAGGAGTAATGTTGCTCATTTTGTCCTTGAAGAGAGTTGTTGTAGGAAGTTGTTGGTCCTTCCCTTGAACAACTCACACTCCACGCAAGGTTATCTCCCTCGGGAGGCCAAGGTTTTCGTGTGATGTTCTAGGTGGCACCTATCATCCCGCTAACAAGCGGTAACGACTTCACTCCCTTCAGGGAGAAAGACCGGGGGCGTACCCCCAGTCTCTTTGTTAGGACTTGGCCCGCTTCGTGAAGAGGCCAGCGATAATCTCAATCACGCGGTAATACTTGGCAAGCAACTCGTCGTCCTTCGGCGTTGGCGTGAGGTTAACCACGGCAAGCGCGAAGGCATGAAAACCGTAGAGGAGAGCCAGCCACTCCTCGATGCTGATGGAAGATAGAAAGGAAAGCATGTTGTCCTCAGAACTTCGAGGCCGCCAGTCGTGCCTCCACGTCAGCCCGGTAAGCCGGGTCTTTCCGGTAGCGCGGGTCTCGCATGTCACGGACTACCTCCGCCATGGATCGGTAGCCCCCCGTGCCGCTGCCCGCCTGTCCACGGACTAGGTTGGGCTCCTGACCGACTGCGGCTTGGTAACGGTGGACAAGGCCCTGAACGATGAAGCCCAAACTCTCAGGAGGGGCCTGTTCAAGCGCCCGGTTGTACGCCTCGATCTCATGAGGCGATAGGTTTGTACCGGCCCACTTCAGGGCCTTGGTGACAACCTCCTTGCCCCCGGCCTTTTCCATCGCAGCGTTGACAGCCTGCTCCTGAAGAGCGAGCTGACCGGCGATGTAGCTATCGACGAACGCCCTATCGAAACCGGCCTTAGCCAGTTTCTCATAGGACGCTTCTGACAGCTTACCGTTCTGGGCAAATTCCTGATCCAGCCCAGCAAAGTCGATGCCCGCCGCCTGCACACGGTTCTGTACCTCCTGCTGAGACGGCTGCGGGGCCTGCTGTGGCTGGGAATTGACCTGAGAGAAACGCTTCTCCAGCTCTGAATAGGAACGGGCTAGGGCCTCGTAATCGGGCTTACCGTCCTTCACGAACTTGTCAGGAAAGCCCTCCGGAATCTGGGAGACGTTGTTGGCCGGGGACGGAGTATTATTATTCTGGTCGGACGCCGGAGCCTCGGCAGGAGACTCCGACGCCGGAACCTGATAGGTCGCGGTCATGGGTTAATTGTCAATACGGACGAGACCGCCGCCGAGGTCGATAACTCTACGCGGCTTAGTGGCTTCGATTGGAGCGGTGGGAACTTTGGGGGCGGTGGCCTCCGGTGTAGTGACTACACCCTCCGCTGCCTTGGCGTCTTCCTGCTTGGACTTCTTACGGGGTGCCATAGGTTACTGTGGTTGCTCCTGCTGTTGGGCCTGACCTGCTGCCTTGATGACTTCAGGCGCAATCTGTTGGATAAGAGCCGCCTGCTGGGTGGCTAACTGTTCCGCCTGAATCTGCTCTGGAGTCTTGAGAATGTCCGCCGTATCCAGAGATACCGCCGTCCCGATGCGGGAGATGACCTTGAGCGGGTCGCCGTACTGGGCAAGCGAGCCGGGGCCTAGAAGCTGATCTGCGGTCTGGGCCAAGAGAATGATACGGTTGAGGTCGTGGCCGCGACCGAGGGCTTCCATACCTGTGATGATCGACGGGCGGACAAGATGCGGCGGGAGAGGCGGAAGTCTATCCTGCTGCTCCATGACAAGCAGGAGCCGCCGGACCAGAGGGAGTTGGAACTCCTGAGCGAGGATTGAATAGACACCGCCAAGGGCGTCTTCCAGCTCTTTCGCCATGAGGCGGATTTCTTCAGCCGTAACGCGCTCTGCGTCTCGCTGAATCGAGGAAGTCAAAAGGAATGCCTGAGCCAGACGCTGCTCGATGCGAGCGATAGTCTCCAGAGCCACACGGTAATCGTTGTACTTACCGACCTGAAGAACGCCGATGTCATCGACAACGCCGGACTTGAAGGCCCCGTTCGGAGCTGACGCCAACGCATGGGCCTGGGTAACGCCATTGGGGTTCACGAGGAACACCACCTTGGCGCTCATGGCCGTGCCTTCTACGATGGCCGCAGTAAGGGCTTCGAGGGACCGAAGGTCTCCGATGTACTCCTCTACATGTCCTCGGCCATAATCCTCTCCGTCAATCTTAGCCCAGCGTAGGGCGAAAAACGGGGGACGGTCCACGGGCCACCGCCCAGAGGTGCCGGGGACTTTCTCGCCCTTAACCTCCTGATGTACCTCATAGTACGCGCCTCGGCGCTGCACCCATGTGTAAATGTCCACCTCCGTATCCGTGTCATCGGTTCGGAGACCAACCTTCTTGACAAACGCGGGCGGAAGGTCTGAAGGGTTGACCTGCTCCTTGACGATGACTTCGGAAACAGCCCCCATTGGGTCACGCTTGACCACGTAGCGGTCGAGGCGGAAGAGCTTCAGGCCGCCCTCGGGCATCAAGTAGAGGAGAACGTTCCCGGTGACGAGGAGATGCTTGAAGCCTTCAAAAGCCGTGACTCGGATGGCGGTAGTCTCTATCTCAGTCTGAACCGCTCGCTCGATCTGGCCGAAGGTCTTCTCAATCTCCGTTCTCATCCCTTCCTGCCCGGTTAGCTGCTGGATTGCAAAGTCATCCAGCATGAGGCGGAAGAAGGGCTGGTTAGGGGGCATAAGCGCGTATATCATCTTGGAGGCGAGATTGTTCACGCCTCGGGCACCCATGCCCTGATATGGTGTGGGGAGGTCGGCGTCTCCCGTGGTCCCCTCGTCAGGGAGAATCGAGGGAATGGTGAGCTTGGCGCAGCTCCTCGCCCTCGCTAGGAAGGGCGAGCGAGCCGACGCCAGTTTCTCGTAACGGGATGCAGCCGAAAGGTCTGACCGGCTCATTATCCTCGCGGAACGTTGAGACCAGTGCTGCCCGCAACCTGCGGGGCATTGAGGTCGATACGCAGGTAAGCGCGGCCTCGCTTCCGGGACTTGATCTCGTCACCGGAAAGCTCGGTCATTCCTCCGGTCAGTACCGTACCGGAGCCATCGGCAGGAAGAGGCGTGGGCCTCTGAGCAAGCTTCAGCATTTCCTCTTCACGCTTGGCAATTTCCTCGGCCTGCTTACGCTGGAACTCTAACTGCTCCTGCTGAAGCCGAAGGTTCTCTTCGTGAATTTTCTGCTGCTGCTGGAGAAGAAGCTCGTTCTGTCGCCGCTGCTCTGCTGCCTGTGCCTGAGCCGCCATGATGGCGAGACGGGTTGCCTTGTTAGAGGTTTTGCACATTGGAGGTCCGTGTCAAGATGTTGTCCTCCTGTTCCTTGAATCGGGACAAGAGGAAGCGGACGACTTCACGTTGTCCGGTGCGCCTCCACACTTCCCGGTCGCTCCAGCCAATCTCAGGGCATCTCTCGGGGTAGAGCTGGTCTAGGTATTCGACAAGCTCTTTAGGAATAGGAGGGACAGGTAATTCTTTGTTCATTCCCCGAATGAGCTAAGGGAGGGCGTTTTATCGGACAGGGCACGCGCCTGTTGCGCACCCATCTTCCTGAAGTTCATCGAAACTGTTTGCTGCATCAATGCTGATGGGCTTCAGACTGGATACGTAAGCCTCGAAGTCTTCCTTGGTTACAACCTCCTGCGGGAGGTAGGGGTATCCCAAGTCTTCAGCGGTCTTAGTCGGGTCGTTACGGTACAGGAAAGAGACACCAACGTAGCTATCCCAGTTTTCCAGAAGCCAGTCGATAATGGCTGGAACTTCGTCCGGAGAATAGCTAACGGTGATGGAACAGTTGTGGTCCACGTAATTCTCCATGAGCAGCTTGTATCGCTCAAGCTGATCTATGGCAGTCTCCGTGTTGACTTCAACCGTAACCTTCTTTCCACCCCGCTCCACTTCCACCTCGGTAAACGGAACGTTCTCATAAGAAACAGGGAACGTAACCAGAGCTGCTTCGGTGGAGTAGGGGTCATCGAACACGCGATACCCAGCGTCCTTCAGGAGCTTGACGAGAGGGTCGTGCTTCGAGAACCTAACGTTGTTGAAGATGTACTTACCGAGCGGCTTGTGAACACCCTCGGTAGTGTCCATGACTTTAGATAGCGTACCGGACGGCTTGACCGTAGTGACTGCTTTCGGGAGCGGCAGGCCCAGCTCAACCGCCATGGAGACGGCACCGTTCCATGCCTCTTCTCTCAGCCTCCGCCAAGCCTCCGGAGAATCCTTCAGCTCCCACCCGACGATGCCAGTAGGCCCAACACCGCAAAGGCGCAGAAACTCGTTAAGCTCGTGCCAGCTATCCTGAAGGATACCGTCCTTGAGGTTGACACATGTCTGCCGGTAGTTGGCTCTAGCTACGAGGTAGAAGGCATCCAGAAGGCCCTCGAAGTTTTTGTTGAACGCAGCTAGGTTGACTTCCACGAGGTTGCAGAAGCTCTTGTTCCCGAGAAGAATTTCAGCACACGGGTTCACTCCCTTGAACCATGGTGCCCGAGCTTCAGCGGCAGCGGCATTGATGAAACCGGGTTCCGAGCCCCCGGCCTCAGCCATAAGCCGGAAGATGTGTTCAAGCTCTTCCCGTGTTGGCTTCTGGTAGAACAGAAGCGAGTTGTTTGACTGGGCACGCTGCGGATTGCTGATCCAGTGTTCCTTCTTCGCCGTGGCGAACTCCTCCCACTCAGGCTCTCCGTGCGGCATTACAACGATCTCCGCAGAGCGGCGACTGGTGAGAACCGTGCCCATCCAGTTGAACACGTCGAGGATATCAATGCGGGAAAGAAGCTGGCCAGCACGCCGGTTCAGCAGCTCGCACACCTTCACAAGCGCCTTGGACACTTCCTCGTCACCGGAACTGATCCAGCCATATCCCTTGAGGCGGATACCGGCAGGCCGAATCTGAGTGAAGTCGAGGATGACGGTATCGACGGCCTGTTTAAGGGCGAGGAGCTTGCCGGGTGCCTTGGCCCACGCCTCGGCGCTATCCCCGAGGATAAGGTGAAAGACCTTACCATGGTCGTCATCGTCGTAGATGACGGCCATGTTGTGCTCCATTCCCCGGATGCCTCTATTCCAATCGTCGATGGTCATCTTTGAGCGACGAACCTCGATCTTCACCGGCTTAGTGAAGCCGTTGAGAATGCCGGGAATAGGGCGACCACCGACTCCGCAGCCCTGCAGCAAGAGCCACATGGCGTCTACTAGGTCGTGGACCGTCTCGATATGGGTGAAGGAACAGTTGAACTGGGAAGCCTCCCGGCGCTTGGCTACGTCCGTCCCTCCAAGCCAGAGCGTGCGACCAGAGGGGAGAGCCTTACGGGCGACGATGAGGTCACGGAACGCGGAAAGCTCAGTCAACTGAGCGGGAGTCAGGGGACCGCCCTGAGCACGTTCCCAGAGCCACTTCTGATGCTGGATAACGCGGTCTGCGGTCTGCTCCCACGATTCAAAAACTGTACCCTCTTCATCGAGAGGGCGGTTGTAGGTGCGGCGGGCGACGATCAGCGCCCGCGTCGATGGTGTAGTCACTATACTCCTTGACTATGAATAATGACGCTCAAGGAAACCAAGCATGTCGGGTGCCTTGTAGTTTGGCCCCTTGAGAATCTTACCATCCTCGCGGCGAACGGGCTTACCGTCCGGTCCGAGCTTGCTCATGTTGGACTGGTGGACCATCCGGAACATTTCGAGAATGGCGTCCCGGTCGAACTCTCTGTTGACGACTCGGAGAGCGCCCAAGACAGCCCCCGGATATGGGATTTCACCGTCCTTCAGAATATCCCCACCCGCAAGAGTGAAGCCTTCCACGACATAGAGGAGGTCGCAGACTTCCTTGAGGAGATTTGCAAACGCCTCGGCAACCTCAACGCTCTCTTCGAGGATGAGCTTGGCCCAGAACTCGGGGTCGCGCGGGGGATCAAACTTAGCGAAGAACTCCTCCAGAGCCTCAGTGACTTCGGTAGTGTTATCTGAATGTTCCATCTTTAATCTGTTTCCTCAGACGCCCAACGAAGTATTCGATCTTGTTGAGGTCGTATTCGATGTCCGTCCCGGACTTCTCGCCCAAGCGGTAGCAAGCCTTGAAGATGTTCCCCAAGGCGAAATTCATCCTCTTGTACTCAATGAGGTCGTTAAGCTCGGTGGCACCGGGAGGAAGCTTGTAGTAGTCCGTCGATCCACCGTTGGATTTGATCGGTGTAGTCACTCTACCTGCTTCTTCTTCTTCTTCTGGAAACGGAGTCCAGTGACTGAAGCAACGGCAGCTCCGGCAGGGGTCTCTCTCCGACACAATATCCCGATATCGGCACGTCAAGCACGAGGGGGAGTCCAAAGGATCGGTTCCTTCTTCTTGAAGTTGTAGTCTGTCCAACGCAGGATGCGGGCGCAGCGGGCCTGCTGAATAGCGACGCGCTCGTCTAGCCCGGCCTTCTCGTAGGCAGCGACCACGGCTTGCCAGCGTTTGTCGTGAGGAACGTCCAAGATGGCCTCGGCCTTCTTCGGGCCGACGCCGGGGCAACCCTTGTATCCGTCCGTTGCATCTCCAGTCAGCGTTTGGAAATAGAACCAATAGTCGGCCTCTTCCTCGCTGATATCGACAACCTCGGCGCTTTCTGTCCCCCACCTGATGAACTTTCCGGGGACGGTCTTCATGTCCTTATCGATGGACACGATGATCTTCTCACCGGGGATAAGTCTAGGATGGGTGGCGAGGATGCCCATGCAGTCGTCGCCTTCCAAGCCGGGCCTGAAGTAGGCCCCCCGCTCGTCAATGAGCCACTGCTTGAAGTGCTTCAGAACGATGGGCTTACGGATGGACCGCCGCTGAGCCTTGTAGTCTGGATCAATGGACGTTCTGAAGTTTCCTTCGCTATCGGTGAGGCATAGCTTGACGTCATCGGCCTCAAGCTTCTCCATCATGGTATGGACTTCGTCATCGAAGCGGGCGACCACCTCGTCGAAGTCCACATGCCATGTCCAATACCCACCCCAGTCGATGGCTTTCTCGCAGCCAAACGCTGCGTTGTACGCCAGAACGTCCGCGTCGATTAGGAGCGTTCGACTCACTCGTTCTCCTTGTCGATAGTCCCGGCCAATTCCACTAGGCCGGTTGGCACGAACACAATCTTTGAGTCCTCCTGCACCAGAAGGCTGTATGGGCCAGCGTGCTCAATGACCGTGCCGAGGTACGGACCGCGACCGTTGCACGTCCAGCTCTTGACGGAGGCTCCGATAGGGAAGCGGTCGGAAGGGGTCAGCGTCTGTGTTGCTTGATTCTGGTCCATGGACGAAGCAAGTGCAGGAACCAGAAGGTGTTCCACTCAATGCTGGTCATCGACGAAACCTAGAAGGAAGACGGGTAAAATAGGCGATGAAGTCGATCAGGAACTTTATGATCTCAATCGCCGCGTACATCGAAATACCTCTTCAGCTCGTCCCGGCCTCCGATTCGGAAACCGTCAACAAAAACTTGGGGAGTTGTCGGACTCGGGAGTAGAGCCTTCAAGAAGTCCTTGATGGCTGCATCCTTCGTGATGTCGAACTCACGCGCAACAATTCCCCGGCTTCGCAGGATTTCCTTCGCTTCGGCACAAGGTTTACAGCCGGGCTGTGTGATTATGGTCCAGTTACTCATCTTTCATACTCAGGATCAAAAGGGTGAGGCACATGAGCATGAAGAAGGCGGCTGCTATTAATCCTTGTCCCATCCCGTCCTCTCCGTCAGGGCACGCCAACTATCAGGGAACAGAGGGGCGATGATCTGCCCAACCTGCTCAGCCAAGTCTCTAACCTCACGCTGCGCATGGGGGTCTGTCCGAAGGTTGTAGAAGCGAGCGTAGGCGGCGAGATTCCCGGTCCATATCCAATTGACCATAACGCCCTGTGGGAGGACGAACCGGGCCTGCTCGGGGCACACTCCAGCGTTGAGCATGGCTTCGTAAGCCGAGAGGGCGAACCTCGTGCTAGCCTCGTAGATGTGACTCACAAGGTCCGGGTCATCTACCGGGAAGGGACTGGAGCCCTGCTTGACTCCATGCTCAGGAGCCTTGCGCCAGTAGTCCGGCCAGAACACCTCCGGGGTATAGTGAATATACCGACGACTCTCCTCGTTCTCGGTGAAGCCGACTTTATGCTTGAAGCATTGTGTCCGAATGGGAACTGGAGCCTTGACGCGAAGAGTGATTGCCGTGTGAGCGAAAGGGGTCCAGTGGCCATGTTCGGCCAGATAGTTAATGAGCTTGGCGTCCCGGTCGTCGTACTCGTCTTTGTACTTCGCAAACGACACGCGAGCTGCGTTCACCACGCTGAGGTCGTCCCCCATGTGGTCTATGTATTCCACCTTCATCTCTTCTCCGTGAAAAGAAAAGACGCACCACGGGGAGTTACCCGCCAGATGCGTCCGAAGCGCCCACTAGGTTGGTACGTGGTGATGAAGCCCAGAGAGGCGGCGATAGCCACCCAGTCAGCTTCAGCCTTCGCAAAGTCAGACTTGGTAGTGAAAGGACTAGACCACGCCCGCTCAAGAACTCTAATGAGTCTCTGCCCAAGAGGGTCCGATTTGATACTGTCCATTAAGGGGACACTTAAAGCCTAGTACTTCGCCAGCCCGCACGATTGCTTGAACTGCCAGCTCACCAACTTGCTGAGCAATCTCGGGCTTGCACTCGATCTGCCATTCGTCGTGGACGTTAGCTACAAACTCGTAGTCATCGCCGGGAACGAAGCCACGGTCCTGCAATGACTTGTCGAGGATGACCAGTCCCTGCTTCATCATGACGGCTCCGGCGCTCTGAAGCAGTGTGTTGAAGGCGGAGTGTTCCGAACGGCAATAAAGGACGCGACCGTCTAGCCCGCGCAGCTTACCCACCTTGCGGACCTTCTGTTTGACCTTATCGACGATCTTGCCGAGAGCCGGAAGAGCGGCCAAGAACCTCTTGCGGGACTCCTTGCCTGCCTTCTTCGCCCGAGAACCGGCAGGGAAACCTAGAATGGTTCCCAGCTTCTCGTCACCAGCCCCGTAAATGAAGGCGTAGAACCACACCTTGGCGGTGTCACGCGAACAGCCCAACGCCTTCGCATTGAGCGTGTGCATGTCGGTCCCCTCTTCCTTCTTACCTTCGAGCACCGTGGAGACGTATGCGCCTCCATCGTACCGGGCCATGTACCCAGCGAGGCACCGAAGCTCCAGTGCGTCCGCGTCGCATCCAACAAGAACCTTACCCGGAGAAGCCCGAAACAGGGACCGGCATTCATGGCCATAGGGAGCGCCTGAACTGGGCACCTGAGCCACGTTCGGTCCAGAGTGAGTCATCCGTCCAGTGACCGCGCCATTAGTGACAACTCGGCCATGAATGCGACCGTCGCTGGAAACACGCTTCAGCCATGCTTCCTTGCCTGTCGCCAACTGCCCGATGCGCTTCTCAACCATAAGGTACTCGGAGAGAACCTTGGCCTCCTCATACGGCAGCGCGGACAGAACCTCCTCATCCACCTTGGGCCTACCGTCAGGCGTGAACTGCTCGGGCTTCCAGCCACGTTGGGCCTTTAGCCGCTGCGCAATGTGGTCTCGTGAGGCCGGGTTGAAGGTGACGGTCTTCACCTTAACCACGGGCTGGCCCTTCACGTAACCAAGCTTCTTGTTGTTGACCTTCGGAACGAAGGTGGTCCTCACCTCCCACGGTGGGAATACCCGTTGCAGCTCCGCTAGAAGCTCCTGCCTCCGGGATACGAGAGTAGCATAAAGCTCAGATGCCCTCTTCTGGTCGAAGTAGAAGCCATGACGTACCTGACGCTCGATGATTTCAGCTACGTCATGCTCCAGTTGGATAGACTTCTCATCCCATTGTTGAGCCTCGATCTTCTTCCACAGGCTCAGGGTAACTTCGACGTCTTGCTCGCAGTAGTCCTGCATTTCTCGGGACCACTGCCCCCACGGCCCCTTGAAGTCTCCTTTGTAATTTCCCAATCGGTAGCCAAACGCTTCCAGCTTGAACGATGCTAGATGCTGTTTTGGAAGCCGCCCAGAATTTACGAGGCGCATGTCCCGGTCTTTGAGGTAATCCTTCGGCCAGATGAGCCGGGCCATAACAATGGTATCTCGGACTACCCCACGCGGGCTCCATGTCGGATAGACCTTCTTGAGGGCAGGGATGTCGAAGGCGATGATGTTATGCCCCGCGATGAGGTCGGCTTGCTCCAGCAACGCAAGGCCGACTTCGATATCGGTATAGTCACTATCCCTTGCGCAGGACCACGCTTCTCCGGTGTCAATGTCCTTAATGCATAGGGAGTGAACTTTGGTGAGGTCCGGGAGGAGGCCGTCTGTCTCAATGTCGAAAACTAAACGTCGGCCCATGATCTCCTTTAGAAAGGCTCGTCCTCGTCGTCCTCTTCGATCCACATATCGTCGTCCTCATCGAAACCGAGGGAGTTGAGGTCGATTTCCCGCATTCGTCCGGTCTTCTCGTCAAAGAGAATATGACACGCTATGCCTGTGTCCCCGGTGAAGCGGCACTTGAGAACGCGAAGAGTTGTGATGTTCTTGGTCTTCTCATCCTGCTGATTTCTCTCGGCCCCTATGACGGTATCCGAGAGTTGAGCGATGGAATGAGAGCCCCGGAGCTGAGACAGGGATGTCTCAAGGCCCTGCTCATGGCCCTTGTCTCCCTGTGGTCGGCGCAAGTGAGATACAATGATCAGCCCTACACCCGTCTGCTCAACGAATGTGCGTAGCCGGGTCATGAGCATGTCAATGGTCTTGCGCTCATCTCCGTCATCAATCCCAGACACAACGATGGAAATGTGGTCTAGGATGATCCATCCGCATTCGCAGGCTTGAGCGAGGTATTGTAGACGGGACATAAGGTTGTCCACATCAGTCGAACCGAAGTGGTCATATAGAAAGAGCTTCCCCGCGAACAGGTCAAAGGCTTCCTTGCGCCGCTGTTGCTCCTCGGGAGGTAGCTCGGACCACTTTCGGAGGTCTAGGTGGATACGCTCGTTCAGGGCGAGACCCATCAGCCCGAGCATTGTACGCCGGGTGTTCTCTTCCAGCATGAGCATGCCCACTTTCTCCCCCTTGTTCATGAGGTCGAAGGCGATCTCACGAACGAGGGCCGACTTGCCGATGCCGGAGCCTGCGGTGAACGTTACCATCTCACCACGGCGTATCCCCATGGTCTTCTTGTTGAGGCCGGGCCACGGTGTGTCAATGCACTGAGTGACAGTGGAGTCATCGGTGATGGCATCCCACAAGTCCTCAGCCGACACGATACCGTCAGGCCGGTATTCCTTGGCATCCCAGATTGCGGAGATGACCTTCTCCCCAGCGCCAGCCATGTGCGCCTCGCTGGCGTCCTTGTACTCCGCCATGCGAGCGACCTTGCATCGTCCGGGAGGGAAGAGGGGAGCGCACTCAGCTACAGCTTTGTGCCCCTCCGAGTCATTGTCGAAGAACAGGACGATCTCCTCGAATCCGAGGAGCCAATCGAGATGCTTCTGAAGAGCTTTCTTGGCACCTTGCGCTCCATTGGGGATGGAGACAACGGGCCATTTGTTGTCCTGAAGGTGGGAGACAGTGAGGGCATCTATCTCGCCCTCGGTAATGACGATCTTCCGTCCCTTGTCCCGCCAAAGATGCTGACCATATAGGCCAGCCTCCTTCATTTTTCCTAGGATGGTGAATGACTTGTCTGGAAACCGGAGTTTCTGAGCAACGATCTTCGTCCCGTCAGGCGTGAAGTAGTTGGCGATTTGAACCTTACTTCCACGATAATCGCCGGTCTCGTACCGGAATTTTCGACAAGTCTCCTCACTGATCCTCCGTTTGGCGAGCGGCTGCACTACGCCGTGGATAAGGTCAGACACTCTACTTGCCCTTAACGTAGGAACCTCCTCTCCGTCAGGGTGACCATACGCACCGCAGGAAAAGCAGTACGTATGGCCATCAGAGTAGAGCGAGTTGGCATCGCTCGATCCGCACTTTGGGCACGGAAGATGTTCGATGAACTCGCTCCCGTCACTCATACTGGCTCTACCGGAATGAGTGTGGTGCGGGCGCGGAACTCCCCGGCCACCTGAAGGATCATGACAGTGTCGTGCGTGGACTTTGCTGTGATATACGCCAGTTGACCTTCAGCATCGTCGTAGGTGTCGAACCCCTCATGGGGTCCGATCACCTCGATACCAGCCTTGTCGTTGGTGATAGTCAGGCGGCCAAGAATGAATCGGCCTAACCGAGCCTTCTTGGTGAGGAGCTTCATGCTAGCTCTTGATGATGTTCTTCAGGACGATGCCGAGAGCTAGACGGACTGTCATTGGACTTCCGCAGCGCATAGCGGGTGTAGCGACGGCCCGTCACAGGATGGGCGCGACGGATGCGTTGGATACCGATGCCAGCTTCTTCGAGGTCGCAGATGCGACGAGTGAGGGTTGCCGAGGTGATGCCGTAGTCGGCCATTGCCTCACGCGCCGAGATGGAACCAGCCCGCTCCATATGGGCGTAGATGGTGCGGGCGAGCGGAGAGAGGTTGATAACGCGGAACAGGCTCATCAGAAGCGCTCCACCTTGTGGTAGGTCTCAACCGTGACGCAGGCCACGGGAGTAAGACGTGCGACGAACCGACAATTTGCGAGGGCTTCGCTGTTCTCCGAGGCGGCTTTCAACGCCGCATCGTAGCTCTCATGAATCGTGGGATTTGCAACGAAGTCCGATTCATCCTCTAGGTGGCAGACAACGTATCCAAATTGCCCATCGGACACGACCTTCAGGGACTGGGGCTCACACCACCACTTAAACCCGCCCTCGAATCGGACCTTAATCGGGATCTCATCATCGAGGGCTTTCATCATTTCTTCGACGGTACGGCCCTTGAGGTCTGGCGGGGCGTCCACGGACACAATTTTCCCCAGACGGCCTACGAGTATTTCGTACCCATCCGGCGGGTAGACGCAGAGGACGCGGACTCCTGGCTTAAACACGGAATGGAAAAGAGTCAGGTTGTCTTCTGGAACGGTATAGAAACTACGAGAGGAGGTGTTGGAGTTACCGCTGTGGCCGTCATTGAACCCAGGGAAAAAGACGCAAGGATTATTGGACGTGTCCGTGACGACGCCGTAGCGCCGGTTAAGCGAACCGCCTCGGACATTGCCAGTGACGACAACAATGTCGCCAGCCGAGAACTTGGGCATGGTGTTTCTCCACGTGTCGGATGCTAAAGAGCTGAAACGAGAAAGCCCCCGGAGGTTGTCCGGGGGCTTGATTGAAGTAGGTCCAAGTGTATCGGACTAGAAGGGGGCGTTTTATTTGATCCGAACGTACTGCCCGACTTTGAGACTGTTTGCGTTCGGATTTAGAGCGACGACTTCTTTAGGGTCTAGGCCGAGCTCTCGGGCAATGCCGTAGATGGTGTCACCCTTAACGGCCTGCACATAGACCGGCCTGACTGCCTGAGCCGGAGGCTGAGACGCGGACGGAGATGAAGGTGTAGTCACTAGACTTTTCGAGGCTTCAGCCCACCACGCCCTAGCATCGAAGCTAGGACACGCCTTTTTGACTCCGGGGAAGTCCCGGTGCCCCAACACCTCAGCGCCGGGATACCGTTTCAGAAGGTCCGCCACGAGACGCTTCATAGCTTCCTTCTGGGCTGGCGTGCGGGTGTCCTTCGCCTTGTTCACGTCATTGGCGTCCACCCCTCCGATGTAGCAGATACCAATGCTATCCGAGTTGTGGTTGGCAACATGGGCTCCCACCTCGCTCTCGTCGCGGCCTTTCTCAATGGTGCCGTCCAAGAGGATGACGTAGTGGTAGCCAATCTTGGCCCACCCCTGCTGCCTATGCCACCTATCAATGTCCTTCGCTGTAAAGTGTTTGCCTTCCGGCGTCGCAGAGCAATGAAGGACGATTTTGTTAATCTTTCTCACGTTTTTCCTTCAGCCACTCCCTCGGGATACTGCGGTCAGCGTACTTGAAGCCGTTCTTCTCACACCACATTGCATAGGTGGTCTTAGACTGCTTGCTGATGCGGGTCCGGGAGTTGGAGAATACGAAACGAATGTCGAGGTCCGGGTGCTGCTCCTTAATTAGAAGATGCTTTTTTCGGTCAGCCGTGACGTATCTGCCCTTGGTTTCAATTATGATCCCGTTGGGGAGGACAAAGTCCGGTAGATATCGGTGCTTCGACACCGGCTTCGTGTAATATATGACAGTATCCCGGTCTTCATACTTGACTGGGATTCCGAGTGCATGAAGCTCCGCAGCGATCTTCTCTTCAAGACCGCTGCGGTAACCCTCAACGATGCCCCGGTCAGAAGTCGTCGTCTTCTTCCTCACCGGCATCGTTGGTATTGTTGTCCTCCTCGTTCTCGTCGTCCTCGGGGAAGTCGTCCTCGGGGAAGTCGTTAGGGCTGTAGGAGAATCCTTCCTCCTCGTCCCCGAAGCCGTAAGAGGCTGCGGTTCGTTCACCGCCTTCATGAAGCTGTAGAATCTTCACGGCGTTAAGGCGGAGGCTGAGACCTGCGACCAGAGAAGCGGCATTCCAGAAGCGAGAAACCTCGAACGCCACACGTCCCACGCTCCCTCCGCCAATGCGGATGGTCTTAGACGTGATTGGCTTACCCTTGGCGTCAAAGAGGGCAACCTTCTTCGTCCACTTCTTGCCCGTTCGCTTGGAGACGCCGCTGGCGTAGGTCTTGAATTTAAACTCAACCTCGCCAGTCTCGTTCTCGTCCTCGTCATAAACGGGGGTGTAGAAGTCGTGGACGTTGAAGGGATGCTTCTTCCGCTTTGCCGGGGGCAGGGCATCGTACTTCTCCCTGCCCTCCTCAACGGCCAGCTCGTGGAGCGGCTTCAGCTTCTCGATAAGCGGGGCGGCCTCTTCTTCACTAAGAATGAGGCCCACACTGTAAATACCTCGCTTGTCGAAATGCGTATCCGGGACGATCAGGCGGGGCCACTTGAGGATTCCCGGAGGAGTCGTGAACTGAGGGAGCTTTTCAGTTGAGGCCATTAAGACTGCTGTTCCTCAATGTTAACCGAGAATGGCGTCCGTAACCTCCCGCTCCTTCACAAGAAGCGCCAGCTCATCGCTTGTGATGTGCTTCATCGTGATCTGTGGATGGATGGTAATTCCACTCACGATATCCACGAAGAGGTCTTTGTTTGTCAGGCAAATTTCAAACAGAGAACTCTCATCAAGGTTGATGAAATGCCTGACACAAGCGAACATCAAATGAAGGTCTTCCAACGTCGCTTCCTCGAAGGCCCAGCAAACGATAGGGGTTCTGAAAGCGTCATTGGAGCAGACGATGGCAACTCCGGTAGTGACGGACGGAGGGAGGTCGTTGGACATGTTAATCTCCTGTTGGGGTCTGTCCCGAAAGAG
>ERZ777003.1848-NODE-1848-length-28317-cov-6.918689_pt1 | contig 28317 bp, 26 predicted proteins | sample MGYA00374956_ERZ777003 | MGnify/ENA primary metagenome ERZ777003 (study PRJEB29302, sample SAMN06268252) | bioreactor metagenome | isolation source: Joint BioEnergy Institute, California, USA | place: USA:Joint BioEnergy Institute, California, USA | collected... | reverse complement strand
CTTGGCCGCGGCGCGGATCATCGTCGGCCCGCCGATGTCGATGTTCTCGATCGCCTCCTCGTCGGAGACGTCCACCCGCTGAACGGTCTGCTCGAAGGGGTAGAGGTTCACGCACACGAGGTCGATCGGCTCGATTCCCTGCTCGGAGAGCGTCGCCATGTGCGCGGGGTTGTCTCGGCGCGCGAGCAGCGCGGCGTGCAGGCGCGGGTGAAGGGTCTTCACGCGGCCGTCGAGGATCTCCTCGGAGCCCGTGAACTCGGAGACTTCGGTGACCTCGACGCCGGCCTCGCGGATCGCGGCGGCGGTGCCGCCGGTCGACAGGATCTCGACCCCGAGCTTGGAGAGCCCGCGGGCGAACTCGACGGCCCCGGTCTTGTCGGAGACGGAGATCAGGGCGCGGCGAACGCGGACCGGACCAGCCGACGGCCCAGCCCCTCCGTCCGCACGCGTGATCGCAGCCTCGATGCCCACGGGCGCGAGTCTAGTTCTCCGCGTCGACGCGCACGATCCTGGGGTTGTCATGGTCCACGTGAACCCGGCCCTCGGCGATCGCGCGGATCGTCTCCGGGTAGATCCGGTGCTCGGCGGCGTGGACGGCCTCCTCGAGCGCTTCGCGATCGCGGTTCGGCGGCACCGGCACCGGCACCTGGGCGATCACCGGGCCGGAATCGACGCCCTCGTCGACGAAGTGCACGGTGACGCCGGTGACGTGGACCCCGTAGTCGAGCGCCTGTCCGATCGCGTCGAGGCCGGGAAACGACGGGAGCAGGGCCGGGTGGATGTTCACGATCCGGTTCGGGAAGCGGGCGATGAACGCCGGGGAGAGGAGCTGCATGTAGCCGGCCAGGACGACCAGCTCGGCCTCGCGCTCCTCGATCCACGTCGCGATCGCGAGGTCGCGCTCCTCGCGGGTGCCGTAGTCCGCGGCGGGGAACACGGCGGTGTCGATGCCCGCGTCGCGGGCCCGTACGAGGGCACGGGCGTTCGGCTTGTCCGACGCGACGCCCACGACATCGACGTCGCGGCCGTGCAGCCGGTCCAGGATCGCCTGCAGGTTCGTCCCCGAGCCCGAGGCGAGCACAACGATGGGAAAGCCCGCGCTCACAGTTCCGGCACCCTATCCGGCATGCCGTCCGACGGTCCGAACGAGTCCGCCTGCCCCGGCTGCGGCCTGCTGCTGCCCGAAAGCGCCGGGCCGAGCCACCCCTATATCGGCGCCTCCCCGGCCTGCTGGGAGCGCTTCGGCGAGCTGCTCGCGCGCGAGTACGGCGAGTTCCAGTACCCCGACATCCACCGGCTTACGGTCGATGCGTACGCCGTCCAGCATCCGGGTGTGCCCGGGCGGCGCTCGATCAACTCGGTCTGCGTTCACCTGATCGCGCTCCACCTCCAGCTCGAGCGCGGCATGGAGCCGACGCAGGTGACGAAGGCGATGGACGGGATCAGCCGGGGGCTCGAGCTGCGCTGGCTGGACCCTCCGGACCCGAACGGATCGATCAGGGTCACCGACGTCCTCGCCGCCGAGGACCTCGACGCGCACGTTCGCCTCGTCCGGGCATGGGCGGATGACGTCTGGGCCGCATGGAGCGCGCACCACGAGACCGTGCGGGCTTGGGCGCAACAGGCGCTCGGCGGCTAACCGGCGACGACCAGCTTGGGGAACTTGCCGCCGGTCGAGCGCAGGCGGCCCTCGCCGATCAGCTCGTCGACGCGGGCGAGGACTTCGTCCGCACGCCACTCGCTGAACTCGCCGTAGCAGGGCAGCTCGTCGTACCCGTACTTCGCGACGACCTTGCTGCGCCCTCCGCGCAGGATCTCGACCGCGCGCGTGCGGCCGACCCTTGGCTCCGCGGCCTCGACGACCGTGAGGATCGCCTCGGTCAGGTCCCGCGCGCCCGCGCCGTCAGGGGTTGCGCGCCGCCGCTTCCCCTTCGCCGAGCCCTCGTGCGCCGGGGCGACGCCGGGCAGCTCTCCGTCGCAGACGTCGCAGCAGCGCCCCTCGGCCCGCGGCTCGGCGCGGTCGCCGAAGTGGCGCAGGATCGCGGCGCGCCTGCACGTCTCGCCCTCGACGAACCCCCAGACCTCGCGGTACTGGCGCCAGCGGTGCCGTTTGGCCTCCGGGTCGTCGACCCCGTTGATGAAGAAGACGTGCAGGCCCTTGTCGCGGTTCTCGGCGAGCAGGACGCAGCGCGAGTGCTTGCCGTCGCGTCCCGCGCGCCCGGCCTCCTGGTAATAGGCCTCGAGCGAGGAGGGGACGGTCTCGTGGATCACCGTGCGGACGTCCGCCTTGTCGACGCCCATGCCGAAGGCGTTGGTCGCGACCACGACCGGGGTCTGGCCGGACATGAAGGCCCTCTGCGCCGCCGCGCGCGGTTCGCGCTCCATGCCCGCGTGGTAGGCGGGGACGGGATGGCCCAGCTCCTTCGCGAGCCACGCGGCCGTCTCGTCGGTCTTCTTGCGCGTGCCCGCGTAGACGATCGCGGGCAGCGCCCCCGGCTCGCGTAGGAGCGCGAGCGTCGCGGCGCGCTTGTGCCGCGCCGAGCGCACCGCGACCACGTCGTAGGAGAGGTTCGGCCGGTCGAACCCGGTCGTGATCCGCAGCGGGTCTCGCAGGCCCAGCCGGCTGGCGATGTCCGCTGCCACCCGCGGCGTGGCGGTCGCGGTGGCCGCGAAGATCGAGCGGGCGCCCAGGCGCCGGGCGACCTCGCCGAGGCGGAAGTACTCGGGGCGGAAGTCGTGGCCCCACTGGCTCACGCAGTGCGCCTCGTCGACGACGAAGAGCCCGATCTCGGCCTCCGCCAGGCGGTCGACGAAGCCCGGGGTCGCGAAGCGCTCCGGAGCGACGTAGAGGAGGGAGAGCTCGCCGGCAAGGGCGGAGCGGAACGTCTCGCGGTTCTCGGCCGCGTCGCGCTGGGCGTTGATCAGCCCGGCGCGACCGTCGAGCCCGTCCACCTGGTCCTGCATCAGCGAGACCAACGGCGAGACCACGACGGCGAGCCGGCGGTCGAGCACCGCCGGGAGCTGGTAGCAGACGGACTTCCCCGCGCCCGTCGGCATCACGAGCAGCACGTCGCGCCCGGCGGCCGCCGCCTCGACCGCCTCGGCCTGCCCCGGGCGAAATCCCGCGTGCCCGAAGTGGTAGGCGAGCGCGCCCTCGAGATCGCCCTCGGCGGGCGGCTCGGGAACCGGGGTCGCGCTGAGCTCGAGTTGGGTCACCTCTGCAGGATCGATGATCGGGCGGCGGGACTCTCTCCCCGGCCGTGTCACGGAAGCGCCGCGAAACCGCAACGAGCGTGATCTCCTCGTTCAGGAGTCGAGCGACGCGACCGCGATCCTGACGGTGAACGGCTTGCACCAGAGGATGACGTGCCCGTGCCTGCGCAGGTCGGCGCCGTCCGGCAGCTCGTACTGCTGGTTGCCGACGTTGCCCTTCAGGTCGCCGAGCTCGACGCGGTCTTCGATCGAGTCCGGCTCGGTCGTGAGGTAGACGTCGACGTCCACACCGGGGTCGACGTCGAACTCGGTGAAGGTGAGCACGCGCGAGCCGTTCGGGCGCTCGATGACGGTGGCGGTGCCGGTCCCGGCGTGCCCGTCCGCGCCCTCGAACGAGCCACGGGCAACCTCGACCGGCACCCGGCGCTTGGCCTCGCGGGGCTTGCCGCCTTCGAGCTCGCTGGCGCGCACGCTCGCCATCGCGACGTCCTCGTCGACGCGCATGTCGCGGAAGCCCGTCAGGTAGCCGATTGCGACCGTGGCCATGACCACCGCGGCGAAGGTGCCGAGCACCGGAAGACGCAGCGCAGGGCGCGGGCGGGTGAGCAGGGCGGCGGCGATTCCCACCAGGACGATCCAGCAGGCGACGAGCGCGATCGCGGCGGGCCGGGTCTGGGCGACCCAGCGCTGCAGCACGAGCATCGGGATCCCGAGGGCCGCGCCTGTGATCGCGGCGGACAAGAGGAACCTGCGCATGGACGGGAGTCCGCCCGGGCGCCGATTCGTTACGTCTCAGCTCGTGGCCGGGATGACCGCGATTTCCTCGAGCGCGTACTTGCCGTCCGCGTCCTCGGCGTCCCCGAGGGGGTACTCGCCGGTGAAGCAGGCGTCGCAATGGATCGCCCGCGGTGCGTCGATCGCACGGTACACACCCTCGAGCGAGAGGTAGGCGAGCGAATCGGCGCCGACCTCCTGCGCCACCTCCTCCGGCGTGCGCTCGTGCGCGACCATCTCCTCGCGCGTGTGCATGTCGACGCCGTAGTGGCAGGGGTGGCGGATCGGCGGCGCGGAGATGCGCAGGTGGACCTCGGTCGCGCCGGCGTCGCGGAGCATGCTCACGATCTGCCGCGTGGTGTTGCCGCGCACGATCGAGTCGTCGACCACGACCACGCGCTTGCCGGCGATGATCTCGGGAAGCGGGTTGAACTTCATCCGCAGGCCGTGCTTGCGCAGCTCCTGCCCGGGCTGGATGAACGTGCGGGCGACGTAGCGGTTCTTGATCAGGCCGTCGTCCTTCGGCAGGCCGGACGCCCGCGCGAACCCGTTCGCCGCGGCGTTGCCGGAGTCGGGCACCGCAATCACGAGATCCGCGTCGACCGGCGACTCCTCGGCGAGGATCTCGCCCATCTTGCCGCGGACCTGCTGCAGGACCTTGCCCTCGAGGCGCGAGTCCGGACGCGAGAAGTAGATGTGCTCGAAGACGCAGCGGGCCTCGCGCTCGGAGGGCACGACCTGGCGGCTCTCGAGCCCGTCGGCGGTGAGCGAGATCGCCTCGCCCGGGCTCACCTCGCGCACGTACTCCGCGCCGATGATGTCGAAGGCGCAGCTCTCCGAAGCGACGCACCAGCGGTCGTCGAGCTTGCCGAGGGCGAGCGGGCGGACACCGTACGGGTCGCGGAACGCGACCACGGCGCGCTTCGTCATCACCACCGTCGAGTAGGCGCCGCGCAGGCGCGGCATCACGGCGGCGACGGCGTTCTCGATCGGCCGCGCCTCGTTGATCGAAAGCAGCGCGGCGATGATCTCCGAGTCCGACGTGCCCCGGAACGTGACGCCCTGCCGGCGCAGCTCGTTGTAGAGCTCGACCGCGTTCGTCAGGTTGCCGTTGTGGGCGAGCGCCACCTCGCGACCGTCGTCGCGCCAAACCGGCTGGGTGTTCTCCCAGGAGCCGCCGCCGGTAGTCGAGTAGCGGACGTGGCCGATCGCCATGTCGCCCTCGAGCGCGCGCAGCTTCTGCTCGTCGAAGACCTGCGAGACGAGGCCGGTCTCGCGCAGCGTCGTGATGTGCCCGCCCTCGCACGTGGCGATCCCCGCCGACTCCTGGCCGCGGTGCTGCAGCGCGTAGAGAGCGAAGTAGGTAAGCCGGGCAACCTCGCGCCCAGGCGCGTAGATGCCGAAGACGCCGCACTCATCGCGCGGGCCGTCGCGCTCATCAAGAGGCGAAGGAATGAGATCGGTCAGCGGAATCGACTCCCGGAATCGGGCTGCAATTCGCAGGAGAGAAGAGCAAAGCCTCGCCCTGCAATCCAAGGCTAGCAACGAGACCGGATCGCGCCACCCCGGTGGCGTTTCGCCCGGCGCCTAGGCTGCGACCGCTGCGGGGCCCTCGACCCGCTCTCCGAGCGAGCGCCAGGCGCGGTCGGCGTCCGCGAGGGCGACGTCCAGCTCGGCCTCGCCGGCGCTGATCGAGATCCGGTCGCCTCCCGCGGTGCCGATCAGGAAGACGTCCACGCCCCTGCCCGCGAGTCCCTCGAGGGCCGCGCGGTCGCCCGCGAGCAGGAACCCGCCCGGCCCCTCGCCGAAGAGGGCGGTCTCGCCCGAGCAGCCACGCTCCTCGACGAGCCCGTCGAGATCGACGTCCGCGCCGGTGCCTCCCGCGATCGCCATCTCGGCGAGCGCGCAGGCGATGCCGCCGTCGCTCGCGTCGTGCGCGGCGCGGACGGCGCCGCTGCGGACGGCCTCGCGCACGAGCTCGTGGGCGGTGCGCTGGGCGTCGATGTCGGCGTCCGGCAGGCCGGGCCCGAGCTCGCCGCGGAGCTTCGCGAGCTCCGAGCCGGCGAGCGAGGGCGCGAACGGGCCGACGAGCGCGATCGCGTCGCCCTCGGCGAGCGCGACGCCGCCGGCGCGGGCCGGGTCCGGGAGCTCGCCGACCAGGCCGACCACAGGGGTGGGATAGATCGGGCCGCGCTCGGTCTCGTTGTAGAGGGAGACGTTGCCGCCGACGACGGGAATGCCGAGCGCGTTGCACGCGTCGGCCAAGCCGGACACCGCGCGGTCGAGCTGCCAGGCGACGTTCGGCTTCTCCGGGTTGCCGAAGTTGAGGCAGTTGGTCAGGCCGAGGGGCTCCGCGCCGACGCACGCGAGGTTCTGCGCGCACTCGAGCACGGCCTCGATCGCCCCTGCGTACGGGTCGCACGCGACCCGGCGTCCGTTGCCGTCGATCGCCACCGCGATCGCGGTGTCCGCCTCCGGGAGCTGGAGCACGGCGGCGTCGGCCGACTCCGGCCTGCGCACGGTCCGCGAGCCGACGATCGAGTCGTACTGCTCGAAGGCCCACCGCTTGCTCGCCACGTTCGGCGAGCCGAGCAGCGCGACGAGCACGTGCGAGGGATCCGCCGGATCGGCACTGCGCCCGGCCACCGACGCGACGCGCTCGGCGAGCGCGTTCTCGTTCGGGTAGATCCACCCGCTCGGCTCCTGGGGCTCCAGGTCGTAGAGCGGGCAGCCGTCGACGAGCGAGGCGACGGGCATCTCGCCGACCACCTCGCCATCGCGAAGCACGCGTACGGCGCCGCTGTCGGTGACCTGGCCGATCGCGGCCGAGCCCGTCTGCCACTTCTCGCAGATGGCGCGGACCCGGTCCACCTTGTCGGGCTCGACCACGGCGAGCATCCGCTCCTGCGACTCGGAGACCATGATCTCGAACGGCTCCATGTCGGGCTCGCGCAACGGCACCCGCGCGACGTCAATGTCGACACCGACCCCGCCGCCCGAGGCCATCTCCGAAGCCGACGAGGTGAGGCCGGCGGCTCCGAGGTCCTGCAGCGAGACGATCAAGTCCTCCGCGAGCAGCTCGAGACAGCACTCGAGCAGCTTCGACTCCTCGAACGGGTCGCCGATCTGCACGGTCGGGCGCTTGGTGTCGTCGCCCTCTTCGAGCTCGGCGGAAGCGAGCACGGACGCGCCTCCGATCCCGTCGCGTCCGGTGGAAGCGCCCATGAGCACGAGCACGTTGCCGACCCCGGCGGCCGCCGAGCGGACCATGTCGTCAGCGCGCGCGAAGCCCACGCACATCGCGTTCACGAGGCAGTTCTGCTCGTAGGGGGGCTCGAAGTAGACCTCGCCGCCCACGGTCGGCACGCCGATCGAGTTGCCGTAGTGGCCGATGCCCGCGACCACGTGGTCGAAGAGGTAGCGCGAGCGTTCCGAGTCGAGCTCGCCGAAGCGCAGCGAGTCGAGGACGGCAATCGGCCTCGCCCCGAGCGCGAACACGTCGCGGAGGATGCCGCCCACTCCCGTCGCAGCGCCCTGGAACGGCTCGACGGCGCTCGGGTGGTTGTGGGACTCGACCTTGAACGCGACCGCGTACCCGTTGCCCACGGAGACGGCACCCGCGTTCTCGCCCGGCCCCATGAGGACGCGCTCGCCCTCGGTCGGCAGCCGGCGCAGGAGCTTGCGCGAGTGCTTGTACGCGCAGTGCTCGGACCACAGCAGGCTGTACATCGCGAGCTCGACGTCGTTCGGCGCGCGGCCCAGCTGCTCGCAGATGAGCTCGTACTCGCCGTCGGTCAGCCCGAGCTCGCGGTGCTTCGAGTCCGTGGAAGCCATCGCCACGCAGTATCACGATTCTGCAGGTCGTCCTTCAGCCCGCCCCGCCAACCGCGCCTTTGCGGTGTGGGATGTGTTGAGTGCAAGACATGGGTATGACGAGACCAGCGCGCAAGGTGCCCTGTCTGATCGCGGCCCTCGCCGCCGCCGCGCTCGCCCTCCCGGCGGGTGCGAGCGGGGCTGTGTCGCCCTACGCCCAGTCGCCCAAGGCGAAGCTGGCCACGACCGGCAACAACTCTGAGCGTCTCCGGGCGATTCCGATCTCGAAGAAGCCGGCAAAGCGCGAGCGGGTCGCGATGTCGCTTTCACCCAACCGGCTGAACCCGATCGCGGTCGGGGATCGGCTCCGGGTGAGTGCCGAGGTTCAGTTCTCGACGACGTGCGTCAAGGACGGGCCCCGGTGCGTCGGCAGCAGCTACGACTTCAACCCGTCCCTGAGCGCGCGGATCGTGCTCGCCCCCTCGCCCGAGGCCACCGCTGCGTCGTTCCCCCTGTCGACGACGGTGAAGCGCCGTTGCAAGCAACGGCGACCCAACCGCAATCACCACTGCACCCTGGTGATCTCGAACAACGAGGTCGCGATCACCCCGCAGACGCAGCTGCCGTGCCCATCCACCGGGTGCTACGTGAACCTCATCGTCGGCGCCTGGCACAAGAAGGCGAAGAAGACGAACCGCGTGGTCCTCGGCGCCGATCGGCCCGATGGATCCGTCGCCGGGGACAAGGGCCGGCTCAACGTCGTCCAGGTCCCGGCCGGTGCCCCCGATCCGATCTTCCTCGGGTCCGCTGACCTCGTCAATGCACAGGTGCCGCTGACCGAGGGCAAGAAGGAGAAGCGGCGCGTCGTCTACTCGGTGCCGATCGTCGCGCCCAAGCGCGGGGAGGTGATCGCGTTCGATGCGAGTTACGTCTCGGACCTCACCGGCCTTCGCTTCAACACGTTCGTCTCGAGCCGCGTGATCCTGGCCGAGACCCCGACCTCGACGGTGCCGACCGGTCTCGCCAAGGCGGCCGCCAAGCAACGGGGCGAGGCCACCGAGTCCAACGGCTTCAACTGCACGCTTGGCCGCTCCGGCTACGCGAACCCGTGCTTGTCGCTGAAGGCGGGCGCCACGAAGATCCGTCAGGACGCAATCGACGTGACCGGCCTGCCCGCGACGCTCTACTTGAACGTCGTGGCCGCCGGGAAGCCGCTGCTGGCGGACCGCCTCAAGGGCGCGCCGCTGCTCAACCTGCAGCCCGCCGAGGGCCTGCGGGTGCTGCGCTACGTGATGCCGTCCTAGCTCTCGCCGTCAGGACGGCCCCGTCGCGCACATGGGCTCGAGCATGTCCCGGGCCCTGATCAGCTCGCCCAAGAGCTTGCGGCGCTTCGCATTTGCCTTTCCCCGCTTGCGGGCTACGCGCTTGGCGGCCCCGAACTTCTCCTTGGCGATCAGCTTGCGGTAGGTCTTCTTGAACTTCCGGATCTTGGCCTTGAGCCGGTCCACCTTGGCCTGGAGTCCATCGACCTTCGCCTTCTGGGCCAGGTACTCCGGAGAGCCCGCGCACCCGCCCGGCGCCGACGCCGTCCAGCCGATGTTCTCGGTGTTGCAGCTCGTCCCGTCGGGCTCCTCGTAGGCGAACCGGCCCGAGATCGTGCCCGGGCGATCCGTCGCTCCGTCGAAATCGAAGGGCTTGGAGGCAGGGGCGGGGTCCGGCGACGTGTCGAAGAAGTGAAAGCCCGGCGGGTACCCGGGCGGCTCGGTGATCGGGATGCTCCCGGTCCACGTGTACGAGAAGGCCTTCCCGGCGCAGGAGGGGTCGTTGAACTGCCAACTCGGGAACGTTCCATCGATGACCGCAAAGCGCGTCACCGAACTGCCGTCGGCCGAGACGTCGATCTCTACGGTGCCCGTCACGGTGCCCGCCACCCCGGCATTGCTCGCCGTCCCGGTGTAGGTGACGCCTGCCTGATGCGTCGCCCAGGCCACCGCCGGGGCGATCACCGCTCCTGCCGCCAGCACGCCCAGCCCTACCGCCACGCTCGCGCCGAGCCTTCTAGCCACGGTCGCCCCCAGTTCCCCTATTGAGTTTGTAGTGACCGCGACCCTACTGGGGAAAAGCCCGAATACCTAATCCGCGGTCAGCTGCCGGGATCGACGCCCTTCTCCCGGGCGCGCTTGCGACCTTCTTCGGTCGCCAGCTCGTAGCCGCACTCGACGAGGGTGTCGGCGGCGACCGACTCGTACTCGACGAGCTCTTCCTCGGTCATCCGCTCGCGCCACATTCCGATGCGGTCGGAGCGGGGCGGCTCCTTCGCGAGCTTGTGGCTCTCGAGCCGCGCCTCCGCCGGCTGCGGCGGGCGGTTCTTGCGCGGGAGCTCGCGCGCCTTCTCGGCGAGTCGCTGCTCGGCGCGCTCGTGGTAGTCGAGCATGGCCGGGTCGAAGTCGAGGTCGATGAAGTCGCAGACCTTGCGCAGGACGCCCTCGGTGTCCGAGACGAGATCCTCGAAGTGGATCTCGGTGTAGTGCTTGATCTTCGGCGCCTGCCTGCGTGCTCTGCGGATGCGGTTGCGCCACAGTTTCGCCGACTCGGCGTAGGTCTCGGGGCCCCAGTTCATCCGCAGGTGGGACAGGGAGACGTCGCGGCCGTCGCGGATGATGTGGACGAAGCGCGCCTCGGGAAGGACGCGTTGGATGCGCGGCATCTCGCGCACGTAGCCCGGGGTCTTGTCGCCGTAGCGGGTTTTGCCCTCGCGCTCCGCGTACATCAGGTAGAAGGCGCGGATCACATCGGCCGCCGTCGGCGGGTCGAGCGCGGCGATGCGGCGGCGGAGCTCCTCCGAGTCGAGGTGGAAGTCGCCCCACCGCTTGTGGTCGACGATGAGGTCGGCGAGGTCGTTCGCGGTCTGCTTCTTGCGCTCGACCGCCTTGATCAGCTTCGGCACCCAGTGCGTCTCGCCCGGGATCGCGAGCTCCGGGTGGGCGTCCAGCATCAACCGGATCAGGGTCGTGCCCGAGCGGGTCACGCCACAGACGAACGGCGCCGGAGGGGGCGGCTCGGTGCGGCCCGCCAGCCGGCGGCGGGCCAGGACGATCCCGGCGCGGCGCTTGATCGTTTTGAGTCTCGATGGTGGCATTTCGGACCTCGGGAAGCTAGACGTTTGCGGTTGCGAGCAGCGCGCCGATTCCCTCCACGGTGGCCTCCCAGCGGCGCTCCGTGTCGCGGACCCGGCGGGCGCCCTCGGCGAGCCTGGTTCGCTCCTCGTCGTCGGCGAGGCGCTCGATCGCTGCGGCGAGCTCGTCGATGTCGGGATCGAGTGCCGGGATACCCGACTTCGCCTCGCCCACGCGGTGGGAAGCGACGAGCAGGCCGTTGACACCGTCCTTGGTCGCCTCGTTCATCGGCGGGGCGTCGTTGGTGATCGCCGGCTGGCCGAAGGCGATCGCCTCATAGAGCGGAAGCCCAAGCCCCTCCCAGCGCGCCGGCGCGAGGCAGACGTCGCAGGACGCAAGCTCGCGCAGGTGGGCGTCGGTCGGCTGGTCGGCGACCTGGAGGACGATCCGCGGGTCTCGCTTCGCCGCCTCCGTCGCCGGCTCGATCAGCTTGCGGCGCTCGACCTGGGCCTTGATCAGCAGTCGCACGCGCTCGTCGCGCACCCGCGAGAAGGCTTGCAGCACAGGCTCGAGTGGCTTGCGGTGGCCGAGGAAGCCGCCGGGGAAGACGAACCAGACTTCGCCGGACTGGGCGCGCCGGGGGGTGTCGGCGTAGGCGAGGAGCTCGGGATGGCAGCCCCAGGAGACGTAGGGGGAGTCGACGCCCATCTCGGCGTAGCGCCCCTGCTCGGCGCGGGTGAACGAGTAGATGACGTCGAACGCCTCGGTCGCGCCGGGGACGTGCTCGGCGGTGAAGTGCTCCCAGACGAAGCGGCCGACCGTCCGCACGCCCGCGCGGCGCAGGTTCGCGATCTCCTCGAACTGGTAGTTCTGATCGCAGAGGATCGCCTCGATCGAGTTGTCGGAGACCCAGCGCTCGTACTCCGCCATCGGGATGTCGTAGGCGGAGGCCTCGGTCACCCGCGGCTGATCCCAGACGTCGTCGCGGTCGAGCGCCCCGGGCCGGGGCCCGCGCTCCTTCTTCGGCCGCGCGAGGATGAAGCTCTCGTGGCCGAGCTCGTCGACGGCAGAGCGCAGCTGCCGGGCAACCACGGGCTGGCCGCGGTTGAACCACTTGGTGACGATCCCGACGCGCATCTAACGCGCCACGTCCTCCGCTTCGCGTCCGGGCGTGTCGCGGTTGGTGGGGGCACCGCCGTCCAGCAGGTCGCGCAGGCCTTCGACCGTCTTCGACCACGAGCGCTCGCCGTCGCGCAGCTCGATCGCGCCCTGGCCCAGGCGCTCGCGCTCGGCATCGTCGCCGAGCCGCTCGATCGCCTCGGTGAGCTGGTCGAAGTCGGGGTCGAAGGCCGGGATCCCGGAGCCCGCCTCGCCCCACGGGACCGAATCGACGCAGATGCCGTTGACGCCGTCGATGACGACCTCGTTCATCGGCGGGGAGTCGTTCGTGATCGTGGGCATGCCGACGGCCATGGCCTCGTACAGCGGCAGGCCGAGCCCCTCCCAGCGCGAGGGCGACAGGCACACGTCGCAGCCCGCGAACTGGCGCATGTGCTCGTCGGTGGGCCGGTCCTCGAGCTCGATGATCACGCGCTCGTCGCCGCCCGCGGCCTTCTCCAGCTTGTTGGCCTTGCGGTCGACCTGGCCGCGGATCAGGAGGCGGAAGCGGGGATCGCTCGTGCGGGTAAACGCCTCGACGATCTCGGGGAAGGGCTTGCGCTTGCCCATGAACGAGCCGGGGACGACGAAGCGGATGAGCTCGTCACGGGCGCGATCCTCGGCTGCGCGCTCGGCGAGCGCGACCAGCTCGGGGTGGACGCCCCAGGTGATCAGCGGGCTCTCGATCCCGAAGGTCTTGTAGCGCTCCTGCTCGGCGCGGGTGAACGAGTAGATGACGTCGTAGGCGCGCTGGGCCGGCTCGGCGTGCTCCGGGGCGAAGCTCTCCCAGACGAAGCGGCCGATGGTCCGCACGCCGGACTCGCGCAGCGACGCGATCTCGTCGAACTGCACGTTCTGGTCGCACATGACCGTCTCGATGCCGTTCGCCTCGACCCACTCGGCGTACTCGCGCGCGCTCGGGTCGGCGTCGGAGGCGTGAGTGACCCCGGGCTGGTCCCATACCGGGTCGGCCACCTTCTCGACCCCGGCGCGGGGGCCCTTGCCGGGCTTGGCGAAGATGAAGGTCTCGTGACCGAGCTCGTCGAGCGCCGAGCGGATCTGCCGCGAGACGACAGCCTGGCCGCTCGCGAACCACTTGGTCACCAAACCCACCCTCACGGGCCGACCGCCTCCTCCGCTTCGCGTCCGGGGGCGGTCGGGTCAGCCGCAGGACGCGCGTCCGGACCCCTGCTCACGCAGCTGCGATCCGAGCCTCGATCCGAGCCGTCGCTTCCTCGATCGCGTTCTCGCCGATCGGGTAGCCCAGCTCGTCGAGCAGGTCTCCCGCCTCCGCCTCGAACTCGGCCCGCTGTTCCGGCGACATCTGGGTGCGCCAGCGGGCAACGCGGTCGGGGCTCGGCGGCTTCGTCGTCATCTCGTGCGTCTTCATCCGCCGCTCGACGGAGAGCTCCTTGGCCCGGCCGTTGCCGGGGAGCGGGCGCGCCATCTCCTTGAGCCGCTCGGGCGAGCGCTCGTAGTAGCGGAGCATCGCGTCGTCCCAGGGCAGGTCGGAGAACTCGGCGACCTCGCGCAGCACCTTCTCGGTGTTGAGGATGAGGTCCTCGTAGCGGACCTCCATGTAGTGCCGAATCGACGGAGCGTCCTCGCGCGCCTTGCGGATCTTCTTCTTCCACCGCCTGGCGACGTCCGCGGCGGTCAGGTCGCGGACGGTGCGGTCGAGCACGCTCATCGCGACGTCGCGCCCGTCGCGGATGACGTGGACGAAGCGCGCCTCCGGCAGCGCCCGCTGGATCAGCTTCATCTTCTGCACGTAGGTCGGCGTCTTCTCGCCCCAGCGCGGCTTGCCCTGCTGCTCCATGTACGCCTCGTAGAACGTCCGCACGGCCGGCCCGGGCTTGAGTTTCGGCAGCGCCCGCAGGCGGGAGAGCATCTCCTCGTCGGAGAAGCCGAAGTCGCCCCACTCGCGGGCGGACTTCATCGCGGCCAGCGCGTCCTCGGGGGTCGCGCCGGGCTCGCGAACGGCCTTGATCAGGGCCGGTACGAAGTGCGTCTCCGGCGGGATCGTCAGCTGCGGGTGCGCGTCGAGCATCATCCGCAGGAGCGTCGTCCCCGAGCGGTTCATGCCGACGACGAACACCGCAGGATCGCGTTTCGTCCGGTCGCGTCCTAGTTTCAGTGATGGAAGCCTCATGGGGTCGATAGAGGCTAGGGGATTGACACCGAAGTAAAAGTTACGGTACCGTAGCTTTCATGAAGGCCACCCGCGGTCGGCCTCAGCCCCTCGAGGACTACGGGATCTTCGGACCCGGTTCCGTGACCTGGCGGGTGTGGAGCTATCCGACCGGACTCACCGTCGGCTTCCAGCGCTCGGTCGTGGTCGAGGAGCTCGACCCGTTTCTCGTCGCCTCCGTCCACACGAGCCAGAAGATCTTCAAGCAGGCGCGGATCCGCTACGACCACACGCTGCGCTACTTCGCGATCGTGGCGTTCGGCGCCGCGGACCAGGTCGCCAAGGCGTCGGCGACGCTGATGAAGGTGCACGCGCGCAACGTCGGCGTCGACCCGGTCTCGGGCCTGCGGTTCGACCCGAACAATCCGGACTCCCAGATGTGGATCCACCTGACCGCGTGGCACTCGATCCTCTACGCATACGAGCGCTACGGGCCCGGCCCGCTCTCGCCCGAGGACGAGGCGCGCTATTGGGAGGAGTGCGCGATCGCAGCCGAGCTGCAGACCTGCGATCCCGACGCCGTGCCCCGCACGCGCGAGGGGATCCGGGAGTACTTCGAGGCGATGCGCCCCCGCCTCGCCGCGAGCGAGGCCACGCAGGAGACCATGCGCCACCTCCTGCGCGCCGAGGTGATGCTGCCGCCGATGCCCTGGCTCCTCAAGCCCGGGGCGTGGCTTGGCGCTCGCGTCCTGCGCGCCGCGACGATCGCGACGATGCCCCGGTGGCAGCGCAAGCTCGCCGGCCTGCGCCAACCGCGGATCGTCGACGTCCTCGTCCGCCCACTGATGAAGCTCACCTTCCGCGCCGTCGCCATGAGCGGCCGGCTGAAGGTGGTCGCCCTGCGGCTGCTCTCACCGTCGACGGTCGACGTGGCCGGGCCGATGCTGCTCGGGATCGAGCCGCGCGCGAAGCGGACATACACACCGGCCGAGGCGTTCGCGCGGACCGGGACGCCGACCCCCGCCGAGCTCTACGAGGAGCTCCAGGGCGGGCCGGATCTCAGCGTCGAGATCCCGCCCTCAGCTCCCGCCGTTGCGGCCAAGCAGGCGCAGCAGGCGCCGGCGGCCGTTGCCGCGCTGTGACGGGCGCTTGGCGCCGGCCCACTCGTCCGGCGGGATCCACCGCTCGCGCGGCGTGACCGTCTCGTAGCCGAGCTGCTCGAGCAGGTAGCCCGCGGACTCCTCGAACTCCGCGTTCTCCTCCTCGGTCATCTCCTGCTTCCAGACCTGCAGGCGGTTCGGGTCCGGCGGCTTCGTGGTCATCTTGTGCGCGGCGACGCGCTCGCCGGCCTCGCGCTCGGGGCGGCCCTTCTTCGCGGGCAGCGCGCCGGCCATCTCCTGCAGGCGCTCCTCGGCGCGCTCGTAGTAGCGGAGCATCACCGGGTCGTACTCGATCTCGATGTGCTCGCAGACACGCCGCAGGATGGTCTCCGTGTCCGAGACCAGGTCCTCGTAGCGGACCTCGAGGTAGTGCTCGATCTCCTTCGAGTCCTCGAGCGCCTTGACGATCCGCTTGCGCCACCGGCGGGCCATTTCGCGGGGCGGGAGCGGCTCCCGCCCGCGGCGCACGAGCCGGGAGTTCTGGGAGAGCCCGGCGTCGCGGCCGTCCCGGATGACGTGGATGAAGCGCGCCTCCGGGATCGCCTTCTGAATCTTCTTCATCTTCCGGATGTAGTCCGGCGTCTTGTCGCCCCAGCGCGGCTTGCCGTGCTTCGAGGCGTAGAGCTCGTAGAAGGCGCGCAGCGCGTCCGTGGTGTTGAACGGCTCGATCGCCTCGAAGCGGGCGAGGAGGTCCTCCTCGCGCAGGCCGAAGTCGTTCCAGCGCCGGCGCTCGTCGTCGACGATCGTCCTCGTCGCGGTGCGCGGGTTGAACCGCAGGCGCCCGGACGCCTGGATGAACGGGTTGACGAAGTGCGTCTCCGGCGGGATCGCGAGCTCGGGGTGCGTGTCGAGCATCAGCCGCAGCAGGGTCGTGCCGGAGCGGCCGACGCCGACGACGAACGGGACCGGAAAGCGGGGCTCAGACCGCCCGCGCAGCCGCCGGTTGCGCAGCGGGCGAATCGAATACTTGATCTCCATCCGGGCCGCTATTCAAGCGTTTCGTAGCCGAGCTCGCGGAGGAGCTCGCCCGCGACCGCCTCGAACGCGGCCCGATCGGCCGCGCTCATCTCGGTCCGCCAAGCGCCCGTGCGCCGGTCCGTGGGCGGCGCCGTCGCGAGCGCGTGCGAGGCGAGCCGCTCCCGGCCGCTGCGGGCGATGCGCCCGCCCTCGGGCGGCAGGTCGCGCCCCATCTCGGCGAGCCGCTCGGGGGCGCGCTCGTGGAAGGAGAGCATCGCCGGATCGAGGTCCAGCTCGAGGTGCTCGCACACCCGGCGCAGCTCCGGCTCGGGGTTCGCCACGAGGTCCTCGTAGCGCAGCTCCATGTAGCGCCCGCGCAGCCGCTTCGCCTGCCGCCGGGCCCGCTCGATCCGGCCCCGCCAGCGCTCGGCCGTGTCGGACATCGGCTTGCCCACGCCCATGCCGCGCTTGCGGCGCGAGAGCGCCACGTCCCTGCCGTCGCGGATCAGGTGCACGAAGCGGGCTTCGGGCAGGACCTTGGCGATCGTCCGCATGTGCTCGACGTAGATCGGCGTCTTGTCGCCCCAGCGCGGCTTGCCCTGGAGCTCGGCGTAGAGCCCGAAGAACGCGCGCATGACCGCCGCCGCGTCGGCGCGTCCGAGCGCCGCGACCCGCTTGCGCAGCTCCGCCTCGTCCATCGCGAAGTCGCCCCAGTTGCGCGCCCCGACGATCAGGTCGGCGAGGTCGCCGCCGCGCGCACCGCGCTTGCCCGCCTCGATCAGGTCGGGGACGAAATGGGTCTCGGCTGGGATCGCGAGCTCCGGGTGCGCGTCGAGCATCAGCCGCAGGAGCGTCGTGCCGGAACGCCCGACGCCGACGACGAACGGCGCCGGCGGGCGGCCGTCGCCCCGCCGGAGCAGCCCGGCCGGACTCACGCCGCGGCGGCGACCCTGGCCCTGACGAGCGACTCGAACAGCTTCAGCCCGTCGGCCGAGCCGGTGAGCGGGTCAACCGCGTGCTCGGGGTGCGGCATCAGGCCGACCACGTTGCCCGCCTCGTTGCAGACCCCGGCGACGTTCGCGATCGAGCCGTTGGGGTTCGCGCCGTCGGCGTAGCGGAAGACGATCTGGTCCTTCGCCTCGAGCTCCGCCCGCAGCTCCGGGGGCGCGAACCAGCGCCCGCTCATGTGCTTCACCGGGATCGAGAGGACCTCGCCCGGCTCGCACGCGGTCGTCGCGGCGGTGCGGGTGGTGACGACCTCGAGCTCGGCCTGGCGGCAGATGAACCGCAGCCCCTCGTTCGGCAGCAGCGCGCCGGGGAGCATCCCGGCCTCGCAGAGGACCTGGAAGCCGTTGCAGATGCCGAGTACCGGCCCGCCGGCCTCGGCGAACCCGCGGACCGCCTCCATCGCCGGGGCGAAGCGCGCGATCGCGCCCGCGCGCAGGTAGTCGCCGTACGAGAAGCCGCCGGGGACGACGATCGCGTCGAGCCCCGAGAGGTCGGTCTCCTCGTGCCAGACCAGGCGGGCGTCGGTCACCCGCTCGCAGGCGAGGAGCGCGTCGCGCTCGTCGCAGGAGCCGGGGAACTGGAGGACGCCAATCACCGGCGGTCTCCTCCCGTCTCGGTCATCCCGCCTCCGACCCCGACGTCCCCGGACGCGAAGCGGAGGAGCCGTCGGGCATTTGGATCTCGTAGTCCTCGATCAGGGTGTTCGCGAGGAGCTTCTGGCAGAGGCCGTCGAGGTCGGCGCCGTTCTCGACCTCGAGCTCGACGAGGCGGCCGACCCGCACCTGCGAGATGCCCTCGAAGCCGAGCGCGGGAAGCGCACGCTCGACCGCCTTGCCCTGCGGGTCGAGGATCCCCTCCTTCGGGCGGATCAGTACGCGCGCCTTCACCGCTCCCAATCTAGCGTTCGGCCCGGTTGGCCCGGAGCGAGCGGCGGCGCGCGCGGCCCATGAATCCGGCGAGCCGGGAGCGCTGCGGCGGCGGGGTGAGGTCGAGCGGCTGCGGGTCCGCGGCGTCGACCTCGAGGATCTCCCCGTAGCCCGCGGTCCTCACCGCGTTCTCCATGCCGAGCAGGCGCACCGCCTGCGCCCACCGCGGGTCGTCGCGGTGGCGGACCTTCGCCTGGCGCCGGATGTTCTTGCCGATCCAGCTCGCGACCTCGGCGGGAACCTCACGGCCGGCGAGGCCGTACATCCGCTCGAACCCGCCCTGCGGGTCGCTGCGCAAATCCTCGAGGCGCACCAGCGCGTAGCGGTCGCCGAAGGCACGGGCCCCGTCGCGGTGGGCGGACTCGAATGCGGCGTGCCACACGAGCAGCGGGCGCAGGAAGTCGGGGATGTCGTTGGGGAGCGTGTAGGAACCGCGCTCGATCAGCGCCTCCGAGATCCGCCGGCTCGACCACAGCTTGCGGCCCGTCCGGGCGGTGAAGAACGTGTCGGCGTCCGGGTAGACGTCGGTGCGCCGGCGCCGGCCGAGGAGCATGGAAGCAGTGACCGCGCGGGGATCGCGCACGAGGTGGACGACCGCGGCGTCGGGCGCGATCTCGGCGAGGGCCGAGAGCTTGTGATGGAGGCGGGTCTCCTTGATCGCGACGTCGGGTGCGGTCGTGAGCAGGTGCGCGAGCAGGTCGCGAACGTGATCGGGGAGCTCCGAATCGATCTCGACTTCGGGCTCGCGCGGCCCTCCCCAGTTGAAGAGCTCGGAGTGAAGCTCCGGGTAGCGCTCGGTCCGAAAGCGCTCTCGCTCTGCCCGCGTCTCGGCGAACGCGTCGTCCTGGCGGGCGCCGCTCCCGCCGCCGATCGTGACGTCGTCCTCGCGCAGCGGCTCGTAGAAACAGCGCAGCGCCGGGTCCGCGCGAAGCGCGTCGTAGACGATGGTCGTGCCGGATCGGCGCAGGCCGAGGACGAACAACTGCATCGACTCAGAGTAGGGGCCGACGGCCCTCGGCTTCAGCCAGGGGTAGGCGGCGGGGATCTAGGCGCGGCAATCGGCGGGGCGCCGGGAACGGTTCCGAGAAACCGCCCTGCGCGCCGGCGCTGGGCGGCCGCAGCCACCGTGCACGCCGGCGCTGGACGGTTCCGCGGAACCGCTGTCCCCAGCTTCCTCGAGGATCAACGAGCGGACCTGCGAAAGCGTCAGGCCTCCGGACGTGAAGGCCGCGCGCAGCAAGGGCTCCCGTTCGAGGACGTCGGCAACGACCTCCACCTCGCGCATTTCCTGTTCGAGGAACATATGTTCGTGACCCTAGGAATCGCCCCGGACGGAACAGGCCTTTTCCGCGGGGTCGGAGCGGATCTGCAACGGAAGTTGCAGCGGCGCCCCGCCGAACGTCCCAACGGACCTCCTATGGCGGCTTGGCCACTCAAGCGGAGCGTTACGCCGCATATGCGCGACAAACGCTCCGCTCAACGCGGGCGGCGCCGCAAACGCTCCACGCGCTGCCGCCCGGCCGCCCTACAGCGACCGGCCCGTGATCCGCTCGTAGGCCTCGACGTACTTCGCGCGGGTGTTCTCGACGACGTCGTCGGGGAGCTCCGGGCCCGGCGGGGAGTGGTCCCAGCCCGAGGCGTCCAGCCAGTCGCGGACGTACTGCTTGTCGAAGGACGCCTGGGAGCGGCCGGGCTCGTAGTCGTCGGCGGGCCAGAAGCGGGAGGAGTCGGGGGTGAGGACCTCGTCGCCGAGGACGACCTCCGCGCCCGGCGCGGCGCCGAACTCGAACTTGGTGTCGGCGATGATGATCCCGCGCTCCGCCGCGTGTTCGGCGGCGAAGGTGTAGAGCTCGAGCGTGAGCCGGCGGAGCTCCTCCATCAGGCCGCGGTCGCCGATCACCTCGACCGCGCGCTCGAAGTCGATGTTCTCGTCGTGCTCGCCGACCTCCGCCTTCGTCGCGGGGGTGAAGATCGGCTCGGGCAGCTTGTCCGACTCGCGCAGCCCTTCCGGGAGCTCGATCCCGCAGATCGAGCCGGTGCGCTGGTACTCCTTCCAGCCCGAGCCGGTGATGTAGCCCCGGGCCACGCACTCGACCGGGTACATCTCGAGCCGCTTCACCCGCAGCGCCCGGCCGGCGGCCTCCTCCGGCACGTCCTGGGAGACGTAGTGGTTCGGGCAGATGTGGGTCGTGTTCTCGAACCAGAACACGGACATCTGCGTCAGCACCTTCCCCTTGTCGGGGATCGGCGTCGGCAGCACGACGTCGTAGGCCGAGATCCGGTCCGACGCGACCATGAGCAGCTCGTCGCCGTCCTCGTACATCTCGCGGACCTTCCCGGAGGAATGGAGCTTGAGGTCGGCGAGGGAGTCAGGCATTGGGCGCGATGCTAACAGTGGGGTGCGGACGTCCACAGGCGCCCGATCCGGCCGGTAGACAGATACCCCCTGGTAGTATCGATCGCACGATGCCTACACAAGCCGCAGCCAGCAGCCATACCGCCGGGTACAGCCACGACAAGGGGGCCGTGCTCCGCCGCCTCGCCCGCATCGAGGGGCAGGTCCGCGGCCTGCAGGGGATGGTCGAGCAGGGGGCCTACTGCATCGACGTCCTCACGCAGATCAGCGCGGTCAACAAGGCGCTCGACGGAGTCGCGCGCAAGGTGCTCGAGGACCACGCCCATCACTGCGTCCGCGACGCCGTGGAGAAGGGCGGAGCCGAGGCGGACGAGAAGCTCGAGGAGCTCCTGAGCGCGGTCGAGCGCTACTCGCGCAGCCGCTAGCTCAGCTCGTCCAGCCGCGCCATCACCTCGGGCACGTGCGCGAGGTAGGCGCTCGGGTCGAGCACGGCGTCCAGGTCGAAGCCCGCGAGCCCGTCGGCCTCGGGGCCGCCGGCTGCCCGCAGCTCCTCCACGGCCTCGGCGATCAGCTCGCGGAAGGGCGTGCCGGTGTCCCATGCGGTCTGCGCCGCTTTCTGGACCACTCGGTAGGCGTCGTCGCGGGTGAGCCCCGCCTCGATCAGCGCGGTCAGCGCCCGCTGGCTGAACAGGGCGCCGTGCGTCAGGTCGAGGTTCGACTGCATGCGATCCGCGTGGACGACCATGCCGCTCGCCAGTCGCGTGGCGAGGTGCTGCATGTAGTCGAGGAGGATCGTCGCGTCGGGGAGGATCACGCGCTCGGCGCCCGAGTGGGAGATGTCGCGCTCGTGCCAGAGGGCGACGTTCTCGAGCCCGGCCTGCGAGTAGCCGCGCAGCACCCGCGCGAGCCCGCAGATGCGCTCGGCCGTGATCGGGTTGCGCTTGTGCGGCATCGCCGACGAGCCCTTCTGGGCGCCCGACGCGAAGGGCTCCTCGACCTCGCGGACCTCCGTGCGCTGGAGGTTGCGGATCTCCTGGGCGAAGCGCTCGAGCCCCGCGCCCGCGAGCGCGATCGCCTGCAGCACCTCCGCGTGGCGGTCGCGCGGGACGACCTGGGTCGAGACGTCCTCGGCCCGCAGGCCCAGCTTGTCCATCACCGCCTTCTCGACCGACGGCGGGATCGAGGCGTACGTGCCGACCGCGCCGGAGAGCTTGCCGACTGCGGCCTGCTCGAACGCCGCCCGTAGCCGCTTCAGGTTGCGGTCGGCCTCGAACGCGAACCCGGCGAGCCGCAGCCCGAACGTCGTCGGCTCGGCGTGGACACCGTGGGTGCGCCCGACGCAGAGCGTCTCGGCGTGCTCGCGCGCCTTCGCCACGAGCGCATCCCGGTAGGCGGCCGCGCCGCTCAGGATCAACTCGCCCGCTTCGACGAGCTGGGTCGCGAGCGCCGTGTCGAGGACGTCCGAGGACGTGAGGCCGTAGTGGATCCAGCGGCCCTCCTCGCCGATCGACGCCGCGACCACGTCGACGAACGCGGCGACGTCGTGGTTCGTGATCTTCTCGCGCTCCTTGACCGCCTCGACCGTGAACGAGGCGCGCTCCCGGCAAGCGGCCGCGGCCTCCTGCGGGACCCGGCCGGCCGCGGCCCAGGCCTCGGTCGCCGCCAGCTCGACCTCGAGCCAGCCCTGCATGCGGCGCTCGTCCGTCCAGACGGCGCCCATCGCCTCGCGTGTGTACCTCGAAATCAAGGGCGCGCCGCCTCCTCAGCTCCGCGTCCGGTGGAGGCGCGCCGTGCGCCGGCTGCCGTCGTCACGCATTGATGATCCGCGCCGCGAGCAGTCCCGCGTTCTTCGCCCCGTCGATCGCCACGCACGCGACCGGCACGCCCGGCGGCATCTGCACCGCCGAGAGCAGCGCGTCGAGGCCGCCGAGGCTCTTGCCCATGATCGGCACGCCGATCACCGGCAGATCGGTGTGCGCGGCGGCGACACCCGGCAGCGCGGCCGACATGCCGGCGCCGGCGATGATCACCTTGAGGCCCCGCATCCGCGCGGCGTGGCAGTACTCGCGCACCTTCTCGGGGTCGCGGTGCGCGCTCATCACCCGCACCTCGTACCGAATGCCTGCGTCCTCCAGGGCCTGCCCGGCCGGCTGCATCTTCGGCTTGTCGTTCTTCGACCCCATGATGATCCCGACCAGCGGCGCGTTCACCTCGATCTCCTCGAACGCCGTCTCGACGTCCGGCATCGGCTCCAGCTCGCCGGCGGCGGGGTTTGCGGTCCCCGTTTGGGTGCGCGGGTCTTCCATTTGGTCGAGGTCTCCTCTCGTCGGTCAGTTCACCCGTGCCACTGCCCGGGCGGCGATATCGGTGCGCAGCTGCTTCCCCTCGAAGTCGATCATCCCCGCCGCCTCGTAGGCGCGCTCGCGCGCGGCGGCCGGATCCGGCCCGAGCGCCGTCACGTTGAGTACCCGGCCCCCGGCGGTGACTACCTCGCCCGCCTCGTTGCGCGCGGTTCCGGCGTGCGTCACCTCTACGTCCTCCGGGACATCCTCGAGCCCGCGGATCACGTCGCCCTTCGACGAGCTCGCCGGGTACCCGGCGCTCGCCAGCACGAGGGTCACGGCCCACTCGGGCGAGAACTCGACGCTTGCCCCGGCGAGGCCGCCGGGCTCGCGGGCGGCCCGGAACAGCTCGAGCAGGTCGCTGCGCAGACGGGGGAGCACGGCCTGGGTCTCCGGGTCGCCGAAGCGGCAGTTGAACTCGAGCACCTTGGGTCCGTCCGCGGTCATCATCAGGCCCGCGTAGAGGATCCCGTGGAAGGGGGTCTCGCGCCGGCGCATGAGCTCGACGATCGGGCGATGCACCGCGTCGGCGATCTCCTCGACCTTCGCGTCGTCGAACCCCGGCACCGGCGAGTAGCTGCCCATCCCGCCGGTGTTCGGGCCCTCGTCGTTGTCGTAGATCCGCTTGTAGTCCTGCGCGGGCGCCAGCGGCACGACGTTCTCGCCGTCGCACAGCGCGAGCAGCGAGAGCTCCTCGCCGACGAGGCACTCCTCGAGCACGACCTCGGTCTTCCCGAAGCGCTGCTCCTCGAAGAACACGTCGAGCGCCTCACGCGCCTCGGCCTCGGTGGCGCAGATGATCACGCCCTTGCCGGCAGCGAGCCCGTCGGCCTTGAGGACCGTCGGGAACGTCGTGTTCGCGAGCGCCGCCTCCGCGTCCTCGCGGCTGCGCAGGACGGTGTGCTCCGCCGTCGGCACGCCCGCCTCCGCCATCAGCTCCTTCGCGTGGACCTTCGAGCCCTCGATGCGAGCGGCCTCGGCGGTCGGCCCGAAGGCGGGGATCCCCGCCGCCTCCAGCGCGTCGACCAGGCCCGCGACGAGCGGTGCCTCCGGGCCCACGACGACGAGATCGCAGCCCTCCGCCGCCGCCGCGTCGACGAGCGCGTGCGTGTCCTCCGCGCCGACGTCGAGGCAGCGGGCGTCAGCCGCGATCCCGGCGTTGCCGGGCGCGCAGAGGATCTCCGGCTGTGACGAGGAGCGCGCGAGCGCCCGCACGATCGCGTGCTCGCGACCCCCGTCGCCGACGACGAGGACTCGGGTCACGGTTGTGGCCTCCCCTGGCCGGCGGCGAGCTCGCTCACAGCGACGAGGTGAACTCCTGCGCGTCGATCGCGACCAGGGTCTCGTTCACGACCGTGCCGCGCGATCCCATCTCGACCGAAAGCTTGCCCATGACCTTCTCGTCGGGCGCCTCGACCACGCTGACGAAGTCGTACTCGCCCAGCGTCGCCCACTGGTTCAGGACCTTGACGCCGAGCTGCTCGACCTCCTTGTTGACCTCGTGGACGCGAGCGGGGTTGTCCTTCAGGGTTTTGACGCCGTCGGCGGTGAGGCGGGTCAGCATGATGAACGTCGGCATTTCGGGTCTCTCCTCCTGATGTTGCTGCCGCTTGGGATCATGCCGGATCGTGGGGCACCCGATCTTTGCCGCGATGTACGACCGCATCTTCGCGGTGGCGGAGCGCAGCGGCCTCTCCGAGATGCGCGCCGGGATCGTCGGCAAGGCCCGCGGCCGCACGCTCGAGATCGGGGGCGGCACCGGGCTCAACCTGCCGCACTACACCGACGCGCTCACCTCGCTCGTGATGGTCGAGCCGGATCAGCACATGGCCCGCCGCCTGCGCGAGCGCATCCAGGGCGAGAGCGCGCCGGTACCGGTGGAGGTGGTCGAGGCGGCGGCGGAGGAGCTTCCCTTCGAGGACGGCTGCTTCGACACGGTCGTCTCGACGTTCGTCTTCTGCTCGGTCGGCGACCCCGCACGGGCGGCCGGCGAGGTTCGCCGCGTGCTCGCCGACGACGGGCATCTCCTGCTGCTCGAGCACGTCCGCGATCCGGACAACGAGACCCGCCGGCGCTGGCAGGACCGGCTCGAGCGCCCCTGGGGTCTCTTCACCGGCGGCTGCCACCCGAACCGCGACACGCCCGCGACGCTCGCAGCGGCCGGGTTCGATCTGGACATCGAGCACGACGAGTTCCCCCGCGGCGGGCCGCTGGTGAAGCCGGTCGTGCGCGGCAGCGCGGTTCAGGCGACCGACCGGATCAGCTCGTCGTAGTCGGCCACCGTCCGCTCCCACGAGAGCCGCTCGCGGGCCGCGACGACACCGGCATGGAGCTCGGCGCGGAGGTCCGGGTCGAGCATCTCCCGCATCGCGCGCGCCAGGTCGCGCACCTTCGGCAGGTAGGCGGGGATGCCCGAGTTCGCGCGACCGCGCCGGCGCGACGCGACCAGCAGGCCGTTCTCGCGGTCGCGGACCACCTCGTTCATGGGAGGGTCGTCGTTCGTGACCACCGGCAGCCCGAGCGCCATCGCCTCGTAGAGGTGCAGGCCCAGGCCCTCCCACCGGCTCGGCGCGACGCAGACGTCCGCCGAGGCGAACAGGCGCAGGTGCTCGTCGGTCGGCAGGTCGGCGAGCATCACCTCGATCCGTGGGTCCTTCGACGCGGCGCGGTCGAGCAGGTCGGTCTGGCGCTCGACCTGTCCCTTGATCACGAGCCGGGCGTTCGGGGCGTCGACCTTGCGGAAGGCCTTGACTAGCTGGGGCACCGGCTTGCGCCGGCTCAGGAACCCGGCGGGGTAGAAGAAGGTGACGTCACCGCGCGCCACGTCCTCCGCTTCGCGCCCGGGCGTGTCGCGGTGAGTGGAGGGATGGGGTCTTGCGTACTCCAGCAGCTCCGGGTGGATGCCCCAGTGGACGCGCGGGCTCTCGATCCCCATCCCGGCGTAGCGCTCCTGCTCGCACGCGGTCAGCGAGTAGATGACGTCCAGCGCCCGCTTCGCATCCTCGACGTGCTCGCGGGAGAACTGCTCCCACACGAACCGCCCGACGGTCCGCACCCCGCTCTCGCGCAGCGCGGCGATCGCGTCGAACTCGTAGTTCTGGTCGAACAGGGCCACGTCGAGCTCGTTCTCGCGGCCCCACGCGACCATCTCCTCCGCGGGGATCTTGTACTTCGAGGCCTCGGTGATCCCCGGTTGATCCCAGACGCCCGTGCGGTCGATGAACGCCGGGCGGATGTTCTTGGCGCGGGTCGGCCGGGCGAGGACGAAGGTCTCGTGGCCGAGCGAGTCGATGGCCGAGCGCAACTGGCGGGCGACCACCCCCTGCCCGCGGTTGAACCAATAGGCGCAGATCCCGATCCGCATCGCGGGCAATCTAGAGCCCGCGCGTCCGGCCGCAGCTTGCACCTGCACGGTGGCGCGGAGATGATGGGAGAAACGACAAGGGGGCCTGGCATCGCGCAGAGGGAGGAGTTCCGCAAGAAGATCACGGCGCTCTTCGCCGACCTGGTCGGCTCGACGGGGCTGGCCGAGGGCCTCGATCCAGAGCTCTTCCGCGAGCTCATCGGGACCTTCCTCGAGCGGATGGCCGGTGTGGTCGAGGCCCACGGCGGCACGGTCGAGCACCTCGCCGGCGACGGCGTCCTCGGCGTCTTCGGGGCCGAGCGCGCGACGGGCGACGACGCGTTGCGCGCGGTGCGCGCCGCGGCGGCGATGCTCGACGAGCTCGACCGGCTGAACGACCGCGTCGAGGGGCGCGTGGGCGAGCGCCTGCGCATGCGGATCGGCGTCAACACCGGCACGATCGTGGTCGGCAGCGCGGTCGCGGGCCGCGCCGTGAGCCTGGGCGATCCCATGAACGTCGCTGCCCGCCTGCAGGCGCACGCGCCCGAGGGCGAGATCCTGATCGGCGCCGAGACACACGAGCTCGTGGCCCGTGAGGTGCGCGCCGAGCCGGTCGGAGAGCTCGAGCTGCGCGGCCGTCGCGAGCCGACGCCCGCGTTCCGCCTGGTCGAGATCGCGACCTCGTCCGCGCCCGCGCTCTCCGAGCGCCCGCTCGTCGGCCGCAGCCGCGAGCTGAGCCTCCTCACCGTCGCGTTCGAGCGCGCCGCGGCCCTTGGCTCGCGCGAGTTCGTCTCGGTGTTGGGCGAGGCCGGGATCGGCAAGTCGCGGCTCGTCGCCGAGCTCACCGAGCGCTACAGCGAACGGGCAACGCTCGTCGTCGGGCGGTGTCTCTCCTACGGCGAGGGCATCACCTACTGGGCGCTCGCGGAGGTGATCCGCCGCGCGGTCGGCATCGACGACGACGACTCGGTCGATGAGCGGCGCCGCAAGATCGCCGCAGCCGTCGCCGGCGATCCGGACGGCGAGGCGATCGCGCGCCACCTCACGCAGCTAGTCGGCCTGGACGCGGGGCACGAGCCGGGCGAGCAGTCCGGGTGGGCGATCCGGCGCCTGCTCGAGATCCTCGCCTCCCGCGGCCCGGTGATCGTCGTGCTCGACGACGTGCACTGGGGCGAGCCGGCGTTCCTCGACCTGGTCCTCGGGATCGCGGACAACCTCGAGGGGCCGATCCTGTTCGTCTGCATGGCGCGCTTCGAGCTCCTCGAGCGCCGCCCGGATTGGGAGCACGCCTGCCCCACGACGATCTCCCTGCGCCCGCTGAGCGACGAGGAGACCGCGTCGCTGGTCGAGCGACTCGCCGGGGACTCGCTGCCCCCGAACCTCGCCGAGCGCCTGGTCGGGCTCGCCGCGGGAAACCCGCTCTTCGTCGAGCAGGTCCTGCACATGCTGAGCGAGGAGGGCAAGCTCGGAGGCGAGGCGAGCGCCGACGTGGGCGAGCTCGAGGTGCCCGCGACGATCGAGGCGATCCTCGCGGCCCGGGTCGACAACCTGAGCGGGCCGGAGCGCGAGTGCGCCGAGTGCGCCGCGGTGATCGGCATGGAGTTCTGGTCCGGCGCGCTCTCGCAGCTCGTGGGCGAGCAGGCCGAGCGCGCGCTCGCGAGCCTGCGCCGCAAGCTCGTCGTCGAGCCCGTCCCCCGCCGCAAGCCGCGGGCCGACATGCTCCGGTTCCGCCACCTCCTCTTGCGCGACGCCGTCTACGAGGCGATTCCGAAGGGCCGACGGGCGCAGCTTCACGAGCGCGTCGCGAGCTGGCTGGAGGAAAAGTTCGGCGAGCGCATCGGGGAGATCGAGGAGATCGTCGGCTACCACTACGAGACCGCGGCCCGCTACAGCGCCGGAACCCTGAGCGGGAGCGAGGAGGCGAGCCGGCTCGCCTCGCTCGCGGTCGAGCACCTGACCTCGGCGGGGCGACGCGCGGCCGCGCGCCAGGACGACGAGCAGGCGGCGGGCTTCTTCTCCA
>ERZ777003.1847-NODE-1847-length-28341-cov-44.746164_pt1 | contig 28341 bp, 22 predicted proteins | sample MGYA00374956_ERZ777003 | MGnify/ENA primary metagenome ERZ777003 (study PRJEB29302, sample SAMN06268252) | bioreactor metagenome | isolation source: Joint BioEnergy Institute, California, USA | place: USA:Joint BioEnergy Institute, California, USA | collected... | reverse complement strand
GGCCGCGCCGGCGCGCCCATGAGGTCTTCGGCGAGCTGTATGACGCTTTCGGGCCGCCGGCGGAGATCCGCGTCCGGCAGACCGTCGCGCGTTCCGCCCCCGAACTGGCGCCGCTCGTCCGCCACCACACCCACCGGGACTCCTGAGCGTCGGGGCGGCCGACCGGCCCCGGTCGCCCGCAGGGCCTGCGGGAGGCACCGGTGATCTGGGCGGACGGCACACCTGCACCGGCGGGCGGGCAAGGCGAAGGACCGTGATCCCCGGCCGGGGGCCACGGCCCTCACGCGAAGGTCACGGGCAGGAGCCGACGAGTTCGCAGTGGCCGGGGCCGGTCTGCAGCAGGCTGCGCCTGACCGGGCTGCCGCGGGTCCCCATGTAGCCGTTGGAGCCGTTGGCGTAGACCGGCAGAACGGTGCGCGCCCGGCCCGCGCTGACGTGCTCGCCGTTGGTGGCGGTGCAGCACGGCCGCCCGCCGGGCTCTGCGGGCTCACCCGGGCCGGAGGCGCCCAGGCCGAAGAACCCGGCGGCGTGGTACGGCCCGCAGATCAGGCCATAACCCACCGACGCCGTTGCCGCCGTGCCAGATCTGGACGCGGGGCCGCGGCCCGCTATGGCCGGGGTGGGCCGGGCGGATGCGGTCCGCCCCACTGCCGGGGCGGGACGGTGAAGTAGGAGCCGGAGCACGGGCCGAAGGCGCCGGTGGTGAAGTGGTCCTCCTCGGTGTCGGCGCGGCCGTAGGGCATGCCGAAGAAGACAGCGCCGGCGGCGAAGACGTCCGGGTAGGCGGCGGGCATGACGTTGGTGGCCGCGCCGCCGCCGTGGAACAGCACCACCACGGGCGCGTCGCGCGGCGCCGGGGACGAGCACGGACGCACGACGCTCCGCGAAGCGCCGACCACCCGAAAGCAGTGCATATCGAGGAGCGTTCGGTAGATGAACTGTCGCGTGATGGCGAAAGGCGGACAATGGCCCGGCCCCAGAGGTGGGGACGCCCCCGGCCCCGCTCCGCAAGACTTGTCGGCCGAACACAAACCTCTGGGAGACGACCCGAAGGACTGGGCGGATGAACCTTGACGGCATCGACTGGCGACGTCTCAAGCACGCCTACGGCAGGGCCACGGCCGTCCCCCGCCTGCTGCGCGAGGCGGCTTCAGACGACGCCGGCCAGGCCGGGGAGGCGGTCGAGAGACTGGAGTCGGTGCTGTGGGAGACCGAGGAGGCGATGGTCTATTCGGCGAGCCCGGCCGTCGTCCCGTTCCTGGCCGAGCTGGCGGCTGCGCCGCGAACCCACCATCGGCCGCGGCTGCTCCGCCTCATGTTCGATATCGCCGACGCGGTGTGGGAGCTGGAGGAGATCGCCGCTCTGGGCGGCGACAGCGACCTTCTCAACTTTCCCGCCCAGCTGGAATGGGCGCGCGCCGCCCGGACCGCGGTCCAGGCTCAGGCGCCGACGCTGGCGCGGCTGCTGGAGGACGGGGACCCGGAGGTCCGTGCCGAAGCCGCTCGCATCCTGGCCCGCTTTCCCGGCCACGGCTCAGATCCGCTTCCGGCCCTGCAGGACAGGGCGGCTCGCGAGGAGGACGTCGGCACCGCCGCGAGCATGATCCTCTCGGTGGGGGAGCTGGCCCGCCGGCGCCGGCAGCGGCCGGTCGCCTGGCTGCGGGAACGGCTCCGGGCGGCGCGGGCGCGGGAGGTCCGCGTGGCGGCGGGCGTGGCCCTGGCGCGTTGCGGGGCGGGGCTCGACGACGCCGCATGCGAGGCGATCGGCGCGGAGCTGAGAGCCGAGCGGTCCGCACTTGATGATCAACCGTGGACGTCCTCCCAGGGCCGCGCCGAGTTCCTGCTGTCGGCTCTCAGCGACGACGCAGACACTCATCTCGCCGTCGCGGTGCAGGCGCTGCGAACCACCGACTCCGCCGAACGCCTCAAGGCGCTCCCACTGGCCGGTGAGGTGATGCTGACCTGGCGTGCCGGCCCGCAGACCTTGCTGCCGTCACTGGTGGAACTGTGCGCCGATCCCGAGGCGTCCGTGCGCATCGCCGCCACCCGGCAGATCGTGCAAGGCGGGCCGCGCATCGCGGATGTGGCCGATCGGCTGGCCGAACTGCTGGACGATCCGGAAGCGGAGGTCAGCGGGAACGCCGCCTGGGCGTTGAGCCTTGTCGGTGACGCCCGGGCGATCCCCACGGTGACCGCCGAGCTGGCCGAGCCGCGGCTGCCGATCCCCATCGGCCGCGCGCTGGAAGGCCTGCGGGGCGCCGCCCAAGAGCTGATCCCGCACGTCGCCGCGTATCTGCGGGCGCCGCGGCAGAACCCCGAGCTCCCCGGCGACACGCTGATCGGCGTGCTGATCGGGCTGAGGTCCTGGGGCCCCCGGGCATTGCCGCTGCTGCCGGAGCTGATCGGAGTGCTGGAACGCGGAACGGCGGTCCCCGCCTGTGCGTGGACCCTGGGAACCCTCGGCTCCGCCGCCGCCGCGGCCGTCCCGCATTTGCGCGGCCTCCTGGAGCCGGACGCCGACCCCATCGCCCGGGACGCGGCGGCCTGGGCCCTGTGGCAGATCACCGGGGACGCCGAGGAACCGCTGCGAGTGCTGGGCGAGGGCCTGAAAGGCGGACTGTCCGACCACGCAGTCGAGCTGTTGTGCGGACTCGGTGACCGGGCCGCTCCAGTGGTGAAGCTGATCAGAAGGCATCTGAAAAGTTCGTTGTACGGCACGGGCGCGGCCTGCGCCCTGTATCGCATCACCGGCGACGCCGAACGGACCCTTCCCCGCCTGATCGAGGGCGTCGAGGCCACACCGGTCGGGATGCTGGCGGTGCAGTGCCTGGGCGACATCGGCCCTGCCGCCGCCCCTGCTCTCGCCGCCATCGAGGAGATCGCCACCAGTCCCCGCGTGCTGGCCACCCGTATCGAAAAAGATCTGATCGCCACCGATCTGGCCTACCGGGACATGGCCGTGGCCGCCGCAGAACGCATCCGGCGATGAGCCTTTTTCAACACGACGTTCCCGCAGGCGGGGACGGGGCCTCGAAGTCGAGAACGATGCTGTGACCTGCAATGTCATGACCTCGGATATCGCTCTGGAGGCCGTCTCCGGTTCCCAAGACCACGTGCTGGAATAAGGTTCACTGGGAACCGCGATGTGGCGATTTCTTGATCGGCTGAGAGAACCGCTCGATCGGAACAGATGGCGCCGCCTGAGCCACGCCTATGGCAGCGCCGCCGACTTGCCCGACCGGCTGCGCGCGCTCGCCTCCGATGATCCGCAGGTCGCCGAAAAAGCGCTGTTCGACCTGAACGGCGCCCTGCACCGCCCGTCCTTCACAAGACGACGCGGCCCCGGCGCGCCGGGGAGGCGAAGGCCGGTCGCATAAGGGACCGGCTTCGCCCCCTCCCGGCGCGTGCGGTTTCAGGCCGCCTTCGAGGCGGGCTGCTCGATCTCCAGCCGGACGGCCGGGGGCCGGTGCAGCGTGTTGTGCACGGTGCAGCCCTCCATCGCCTGCTTCAGCCCCTCCAGGTGGGTGGCGGGCAGGTCGGTCGGGCAGCGGACCTGCAGCCGCACCCGGGGGATCCGGGCGGGGCGGGCCATGGACATCGTGTAGTCGGCGGTGACCTCCAGGCCCTCGCTGCGCAGCCCGTGCCTGGCCAGGTAGCGGCGGCCGTAGTGGGCCGCGCAGGCGGCCAGGCTCGCGACGAACAGCTCCACGGGCGTGGGGCCGGCGTCCCGGCCCCCCGACCGGTACGGCTGGTCGACGCGGATGACATGGTCGCGAACCAGGATCGCGAACTCGTCGCCCTCCTGGTGGAGGACCGTGATCTCGTCCAATGCGCCCGCCTCCCTCATGGGGCCGATCTGACCGGTTCACAACCAGGTTTCCCCAGGTCAGCGAGGTGTTCGCAGGGACGAAGGTCCTCTGGGGCGACCTCGATCGGCCCGCTAGATGAGACCGAGGGTCAGCATCGCCTCGGCCACCCGGGTGAAGCCGTCGATGTTGGCCCCGGCCACGTAGTCGCCCGGCATGCCGTAGGCGTCGGCGGTCTCCAGGCAGCGGGTGTGGATGTCCTGCATGATCTGGCGCAGGCGGTTCTCGGAGTACTCAAACGACCAGGAGTCGCGGCTGGCGTTCTGCTGCATCTCCAGGGCGCTGGTGGCCACCCCGCCGGCGTTGGCCGCCTTGCCCGGCCCGAAGGCCACCCCGGCCTCCCGGAAGATGCGGATCGCCTCGGGCATGGTGGGCATGTTGGCGCCCTCGCCCACCGCGATGCAGCCGTTGCCGACCATGGTGCGGGCGTCGGCGCCGGTGATCTCGTTCTGGGTGGCCGACGGCAGCGCCACCTCGCAGGGGACCTCCCAGACGCTGCGGCCGGGGACGAAGACCGCGCCGCTGCCGGCCCGCGCCTTGGCGTACTCGGAGATCCGCTGCCGGCGGACCTCCTTGATCTCCTTCAGCAGCGGCAGGTCGATGCCCTTTTCGTCCAGTACGTAGCCGGAGGAGTCCGAGCAGGCCACCACGACGCCGCCGAGCTGGGTGACCTTCTCGATGGCGTAGATGGCCACGTTGCCGGACCCGGAGACGACCACCCGCCGCCCGTCGAAGGAGGCGCCGCGGGCCTTGAGCATCTCATCCACGAAGAAGGCCAGCCCGTACCCGGTGGCCTCCGGGCGCACCTGCGCCCCGCCCACCAGCAGCGGCTTGCCGGTCAGCACCCCGGACTCGTAGCGGTTGGTGATGCGCTTGTACTGGCCGAACAGGTAGCCGACCTCGCGGGAGCCCACCCCGATGTCCCCGGCGGGGACGTCGGTGTGCTCGCCCAGGTACCGGTACAGCTCGGTCATGAAGCTCTGGCAGAAGCGCATGATCTCCGCGTCCGAGCGGCCCTTGGGGTCGAAGTCGGAGCCGCCCTTGCCGCCCCCGATGGGCAGGCCGGTCAGGCTGTTTTTGAAGATCTGCTCAAAGCCCAGGAACTTCACGATGCCCAGGTTCACCGAGGGGTGGAAGCGCAGGCCCCCCTTGTAGGGGCCCAGGGCGCTGTTGAACTCGACCCGGAACCCCCGGTTGACGTGGACCTCGCCCTTGTCGTCGGTCCACGGCACCCGGAAGATGATCTGCCGTTCCGGTTCGCAGATCCGCTCGATGATCTTTGCCTCGGTGAACTCCGGGTGCTTGGCGATCACCGGCCCCACGCTCTCGAACACCTCGCGTACGGCCTGGTGGAACTCCAGCTCACCAGGGTTGCGCCGGACGACCTCCTCAAAGATCGGCTCAAGCCTCTCGTGCACGTGTATTTCCTCCCAACAAGTTCCTCATCAGCCTAGTTGTGCCTGATCACAGCCCGTCATCGGGGCAGGTCCCGACTTCCGGGACGCCCGGGGCCGTCCAGTGGAGAGGCGGAGGATCCGGTGCTCTGGCGGGTCCGGGCGGCGCGGGCGGCGGTGGGACGGCCGCATGGACGGTACCGGCGGGCAGGGGTGTGGTCCCGTGCCCCGCCGGACGTGCTGCCGGCGCCCACCGCAGCTCCTGAGGCTGCCTACCCGGAACGGGCCCGCACAGACCGCGGCGGAAAGAAGTGAACGCTTTTCAGGCGCGTGGCCCAGGAAGCCGGGGGCGGGGGCCCGGGCGGTGCCGGCTGCCGCGATGCCCCCTCTCAAGCCGCGGCGACGGCGTGTTGAAAAAGCCGCCGAGCGGGCGGCGGCGCGGGAGGACATTCCGGCGGAGAACGGCCGGGAAGGCCGAAGGGGGAAGAACGAATCCGCCGGGGCCGACCCGGGATTCCCGCGAGTGCGGAGAAAAGCGGGCTCATATCGAACGTCCCAGGTCAACTGCGGTGAAACTTCCTCAAGGCGCTCGTGGGGCGGGGGAGCTGCCGGGGGAATACCGTTTCCGGGAATCCTCTTTGCGCGTCCGTCTCTTGGCGTCCTTGGCGGCGCTGCTACTTTCGGTGCCCATTCGGTCGGACACAAAGGAGCACCGATGGTCAAAGCTTCGTATCGTGCGGCACTCGTCGGGACCGTCGCGGCCGGCTGCCTGGCGTTCGGCGCGGCGGCGGCGCACGCGGACTTCGGCACCTCGGCGGAGTTCCGGGACAACGCGTTCAACGTCAAGGTCGACCGGCAGCGGGTTCCCGACAGGACCACCGACGGCAATCCCGTCACCGCCCTGCTGGGCGGCCTGCTCGGCGGGAACCTGCCCGTCCTGAACTGACCCCGCGCCGGATCGGCCGCGGCGTCGCCCGCCGCGCGCCCGGCGGGGTTCCGCCGGCGGGCGCCGAACCTTTCAACGCGGCGTTCCCGCAGGTCGAAGCGGACGTGTCGGATTCGGCGGCGCGGTGGCCCGGGCGGGCGAAGGCGGTCGCCGCGTCGGCTTCCGCGCCCGGCGCCGCAGGGGGTCGCTCAGCCGAATGCAGGTGGCCCGGCGGATTCCTCCGCCGGGCCACCTGGGCTTTTGGAGCCCCGTTCTTGCGGCTCGCCCCACCGACCTCCCCGAAAGCCCCTCCCCATCTCGCCCCGCGAACCCATTAACGGTCTTCCCTAAATCCTGTGATCTAAAGACCGAAAAGTGGCGTCCCGCGTCGGAAAAAGCGCGATCATGCTGGTGCGGCGACGGACTCTCCGGCTTCGGAGAACAACAGACTGAAAATATTTCGTATCACATGACACAGTTGCTCATAATGAGCTTGGTAAGCTGCGTCATATCCAGCGGCCGGGCGCTCAGCAGCCGGAGGGGGCGGCCCTGTACCGACAGGTGCGCCGCATTGGGGGAGACCGATGGGACGCCACCCCATAGTCGTCGTGGACATCAAGGAATTCGGCAGGCGTCCCGACGGTGCCCAAAAACAGCTGCGCAAACGGCTCTACCGGGTCATGTGGAACGCGCTGGACGCCGCCGGGATCGTCCGGGAAGACGTCCACCCCCCGCAGGACCGAGGCGACGGGGCGTTCTGGATCCTGCCCACCTGGGTATCGCCGGCCGAACTGACCGGCCCGCTCGTCCGGCAACTGCACCGGGAACTGCAGCAGGACGCCGACAGCGACCCCGAAGGCGCCATGCGCGTCCGCGTGGCGCTGCACATCGGCAAAGTGAGCAAAGACAGCAACGGCTGGGTGGGAACGGATCTGAACACCGCCTGCCGCCTGGTGGACGCCGACGAGCTGCGCCGCGTGCTGGAACTGGGCGCACGCCCCCTCATGGCGTTGATCCTCTCCCGGCAGTGGCGGGAAGAAGTGCGGCACCGGCACATCGAGGGACTGGACCTGAAGTCCGGCTGGCCGGTACGCATCGCCGTCAAAGAGGTGGCGGACACCGCCTGGATCCACCTGCCGGGCCATGAAGACCTCACCGTGCGGCTGTGGCGGATCCAAAAACGGTGGGAGGAGCTGCTGGCCCTGGAAGAGCAGGTCCGCACCCGGCGCGATGAGATCGCCGAACGGCTGACCTCGGTGCCCGACATGCCCGACCCGCCGCCCGAGCTGCGCCGCGGCCGGGACCTGCTGCCGCTCTGGGAGCTGGTCGAACTGGACGCCGAGGTCTTCCAGCAGGCCACCGAGCGCTGGTGGAAGCGGATCACGAAACTGGGGCGGCGCGTCGAGAAGATGAAGGCCGAGCGCGACGAACTGCGCAAGACCATCGAGGCATTCCAGGCGAGACAGAACCAAAGCGGGCTGGCCGAGGACCTCCACCTGTCGGCGGCCTACCGCCGCGCCCGCGACCTGCTGTGGCACGCCCCCTGCGACCTGCCCCGGGCCAAAGCCGCGGTCGACGACTACATCCAGGAGATATGGCGCAAGCTGCACCATGACCTGAACGCCGGGGGGCGGGCATGACGGCGTGCGCCCAGCCCGGCTGCTCGGGGTACATCGACCAGGGCGGCTTCTGCAACGTGTGCGGCTGCGCCCCGCCCGGCCGGCCCTGGTGGCCCGTCAGCGACACCCTCCTGGGCGGCACCGTCGTCAGGCGGAGCGTGCTCGTCGGTCCCGGCCGGGCGCACATCGACGAGGCGGCCGTGCTGCCGACCGTGTCGGCCCGCGACCCGCTGGAGCTCACCCGGCCGCCGCGCCCCTCCCAGGAGTCCTCCTCGGAGCCGACGCTGCGCGAGGACGAACTGGTCGGCGACCAGTACCGGATCACCGGGACCCTGGCCCGCGGCGGGCTGGGCTGGGTCTACCTCGCCAAGGACGAGCGGGTCGGCGACCTCGTCGCGGTCAAGGGACTGATCGACCCGCACACCGACCGTGCCCGGGAGCTGGTCGACGCCGAACGCAAAGCGCTGGTCGAGCTCGACCACCCCAACATCGTCCGCATCAGGAACTTCGTGCGGCACCCCGACCCGCGCAGCGGCGAGCTCATCGACTACATCGTGATGGAGTACGTCGTCGGGCAATCCCTGCAGGAGATCGAGGGGGAGGCGCGCAGAGGCGGCCATCCGCTCGGCGGCCCGCTGCGGGCCGAGCACGTGGCCTCCTACGGCCTGGAGATCCTCGACGCGCTGGACTACCTGCACGGGCGCGGTCTGCTGTACTGCGACATGAAGCCCGCCAACGTCATCCACAGCGGCGACCAGATCAAGCTCATCGACCTGGGGGGCGTCCGCAGGATCGAGGACCGCTCCTCGCCCGTCGTCGGGACCCCCGGGTTCCAGGTCCCCATCCAGGAGATCACCGAGCAGGGCCTGACCGTGCGCTCAGACCTTTACGCGCTCGGCAAAACCCTGCAGGCGTTGCTGGACGTCGCCGAGAACGGCTCCGCCGAGGAGACCGAGTCCCTGCGCCAGGTGATCGCCCGCGCCGCCCACTCCGACCCCGAGGCCCGCTTCGGCTCCGCCGCCGAGATGGCCGAACAGCTGGGCGGCGCGCTGCGGGAGATCCTGTCGCTGTACGACGGACGTGAACGTCCCGAACCCTCGGCGTTCTTCGCCACCTCCCCGATGCCGCTGGACGGCGGGCTGGGCACCGCGCCGCCGCTGCGGTGGTGGACGGCCGGGCCGGCCCCCCGGCTCGACGAGCTGGCGAAGAACACCCCGCCGTCCGCCCCCGCGATCGCCACCGGCCTGCCGGCGCTCCGGGTGGACCCCGCCGACCCGGCGGCCGGTTTCCTGGAGACGGTCGGCGCCGACGACCTGGGCATGCTGCTGAGCAAGCTCGCCCAGTTCGACCGCGACTCCGCCGCGATCGAGCTGCTGTCCTGCCGGGCCAGGCTGCACCTGGGCGACCTGCAGGCCGCCGAGCGCCACCTGGCCAAGGCCGAGGAACTGGTGGAACCGGGCGGCCGGATGGCCTGGACCGTGCCCTGGCACCGCGGGCTGCTGGAACTGGCCCGCAGGGACGTCGCCGCCGCCCACGCCTGCTTCACCCGGGTCTACGCCGCGCTGCCCGGCGAAGGCGCCCCCAAGCTGGCGCTGGCCCTGTGCGCCGAGCACCTGGGCCGCCTCGACCAGGCCGAACGGCTCTACCGGGCGGTGTGGCTGCCGGACCGCTCCCAGGTGGGCGCCGCCTTCGGGCTGGCCCGGCTGCGCCTGGCCGCGGGACGGCGCGGCGCGGCGGTGCAGATCCTCGACGAGGTGCCCGAGTCCTCCCGCCACTACGACGCCGCCCGGCTCGCCGCGATCCGCGTCCTGCTGGGGCACCTGCCGGCCCCTCCGGACGGCAAGGCCCCGCCCACGGTCGATGACTTCCGCAAGGTGCTGGACCGGCTGCCCGGCCTGTACCTGGACGACCAGTCCCGGGATCGGCTGGTGGCCGCCGTCCGGGAGGCTGCGCTGGCCCACGCGTCCGAGCTGGAGGGGATGGACGGCGGGGCGGTGCTGGGGGCGCAGGTGACCGAGCGCGGGCTGCGCCTGCTGCTGGAGCGGTCTTTGCGCACCATCGCCCGGCAGGCGCGCGACCGCCGGGAGCACGACGCCCTCATCGACCGCGCCAACGCGATCCGGCCGTGGACGGTGGACTGAGCGACCTCAGGGGGTGGGTGCATGGAGGCCCGGAACGGTTTCACCGTGCAGGTGAGCCACAAACCGTTCCTGCCGGTGGACGATGACGAGATCCAGGCCGTGCTGACCGTCACCGCCCGGGGGACGGCGCCGCCCGCCGGGCCGCCGCGGCACGCCGAGGTCATCGTGGTGGACTGCTCCGGCTCGATGGGCGTGCCGGCGACCAAGATCTCCGCCGCCCGGCGGGCGACCGTCGCGGCGCTGCGGGACCTGCCGGACGGCACCCTGTTCGCCGTGGTGCAGGGGGCCGAGCGGGCGCGGATGGTCTACCCGGCCCACAAGCGCCTGGCCGAGGCGTCCCCGCGCACCCGGGCGGAGGCGATCGCGGCGGTGCAGCACCTGGACTCCAGCGGCGGGACCGCCATGCACACCTGGCTGGCGCGGGCCCGCCGCCTGCTGGCCGGCTCCACCGCCGACATCCGGCACGTCATCTTGCTCACCGACGGCCACAACCGGGCGGCGCAGACGGCGCTGGAGGAGGAGGTCGAGCGGTGCGTCGGGGTGTTCTCCTGCGACCCCACGGGCATCGGGGAGGACTGGGAACCCCGGGACCTGCTGATGATCGCGCGCCGGCTCGGCGGGCGGGCCCGGGCCCATGCCGACGGCGGGGCGGCGGAGCTGGAGGCCGACTTCACCGCCGTGACCCGGGCGGTGATGGCCAAACGGGTGCCCGCCGTGCGGCTGGTCGTGCGGACCCTGGCCCATGTGGAGGTCGGCTTCCTGCGGCAGATGTTCCCCACCCGGGTGGAGCTGACCCCTGAGCGGATCTCCCCGGACGGCTGCACCGTGGAGTACAACCTGGGCGCCTGGGGCGAGGAGCTCCGCGAGTACCTGATCAGCCTGCGCTTCCCCAAGACCGGCATGCCGGGCCGGTCGGCGGGCATCCGCCAGCGGCTGGCCCGGGTGGACCTGTGGGCCGGCCGGTCGGCGGGCGAGTCGCCGGACGTCTCCGCGCCGATCGCGGTGGAGTGGACCGACGACCCGCGGCGATCCACCGTGATCAACCCTCAGGTGAGCCACCATGTCACGCAGCTGGAGCTGAACGCGCTGGTGGAGATCGGGTACGCCGCCTACCGCGACGGCGACAAAGGGAACGCGGCCCGGTACTGGGCTCGCGCCCTGAAACTGGCGGCCGAGGTGGGCAACGCGGAACTCCGGCGGCGACTGCAGGAGGCGCTCTACTTCGACGGGGACGTGCCGCGTCTGCGCGAGAACGTCCGGCTCATCGACAGCAAGCTGCTGAACGTCGCCTCCAACGTCTTCATCCCCAGCAGTTCGGCCGCCTCCACCCCCGGCCGCCCGGCGCCGCCGCCCGCCCGCCGCTGCCCCGAGTGCGGCCGTCCCGTGGCCGCCGATGCGCGCCGTTGCACCGGCTGCGAGACCCGCCTGGACGACGACCCTGAGAGCGTGTGAGGGAGAGTCCGATGGCGCAGACCACCGATGCCGCCGCTCCGGCCTCCACGGCGCCGCCCAGGCGGACGCCGGCGAGCGCGACGCTGCGCACCCTGCTGGTGCAGCGGGCCTGCCTGGTGATCGTCACGCTGGTCATGCTGGTCACCTCACTGGTGACGCTGCGGGAGATGGAACGCGGCGTGGCGGAGATGCGCACCCGCACCGCCCCCGCCGCCCTGGAGATCGGCGAGGCCCGCCGGGCGCTGGCGGCGGCCGACCGGGCCGCGCTGGCCGGTTTCGCCGAGGGCGAGTCCCGCCTCACCGGCTTCCGCCCCGGCGAGGAGTACCAGTACCAGCTCGACATCGCCAACCAGAGCCTGGCACAGGCCGCCGAGGACAACTCCGTCGGCGAGGAGGGCGGGCGCATCCTGCAGATGGTGGAGGGACTGCTGGTCTCCTACACCGGGGCGATCGGGCGGGCCGGAGCGCACTTCCAGCAGGGCCACACCGTGCTGGCCGCCTCCGACCTGTGGAACGCCACGCGCCTGATGCACTCGGAGAACGGCATCCTGGCCCAGCTCGCCGACCTGCAGGCCAAAGAGCACGCCCGCTTCCGGGCCGAGGCGTCCGCCCAATGGTGGACGGGCTGGGCGGCGCTGCTGTGGGCCGGGCCGCTGGCCGTGCTGCTGCCGTTGCTGCTGGCCTCCCAGGTCTACCTGGCGCGCCGCTTCCGGCGGGTGCTGAACCTGCCGCTGGTCCTGGCCACCGCCATCGTGGTGATCGGGGCGCCGCTGGTGGTGGTGCACGCCGCCGACTCCAGAAGCGAGCTGGCCGCGGCCCGGCGGTCGCTGGTGCAGATCACCGAGGCCGGTGACGCCGCGGTGGAGCGCGCCGGCACCCGGGGGCGGCACCTGATGGCCGGTCTGCTGGAGGACGAGTGCCCCGACGGGTGCGGCCCCACCGTGGACGAGTTCATCGAACGCCATCGGCAGAGCCTGCCGCCGGAACGGGACCAGGACTCCTCCGACCGGTCCATCGCCGACAGCAGGCGCATCGACGCGGCGATCGCGAAGGCACAGCTGAGCACGCTGACCGCCCCCGGCGTCAGCGCCGCGGCATTGGCGGTGCTCGCGCTCATCGTCTGGGGGTTCCACCCCCGCATCGGCGAATACCGGTTCGAGGCCAGGTGACGGCTCCATGGCGCACAAGGCATTCCCCCGTTCCCGCAGGCTGCTGGCGCTGCTGACCGCGCTGGTGACGGCCGTCTCGGCGGCCGGCGCGTGTTCCGTGGCCGCCGACCGTTCCGTGACCGTCCTGGGCCCCTGGAGCGGGGAGGAGGGACAGGCCTTCCGGGAGGTGCTGGACCGCTTCACCGCCCGGACCGGGATCACGGCCGCCTACCAGGGCACCTCCGCGGTCAACGAGGTGCTGCGCTCCAAGGTGCGCGAGGCCGACCCGCCGGATGTGGCGATCTCCTGGAGTCCCAGCGAGCTGTCCCGCTACGTCCGCAGCGGGCACTTGCGGCCGTTGACGAACGTGGTGGACCGGCGGCAGCAGCAGGCGTACCGGCGGCACTGGCTGCTCCCGCAGGGGGACGACATCTATGCGATCCCCATCAAGGCCAACCTCAAGAACCTGATCTGGTACCGCGTCGACGACCTCGACCGGCGGCCCGGCACCTGGGCGGAGCTGATGGAGGTCGGCGAGCGGCGCAGGGAGCGCGCCCCCTGGTGCCTGGCCCTCAACGACAGCCCGGCGGCGGGCTGGCCGGGCACCGACTGGATCGAGAACATCCTGCTGCACCAGTCCCCCGACCACTATCGCCGCTGGGCCACCGGTGACCTGAAGTGGGCGTCCCCCCAGGTCACCAGGGCCTGGGAGACCTGGGGGCAGATCGTCACCGGGGAGGGACTGGTCCAAGGCGGGGTGAACAGGGCGCTGCTGGCCGACTTCCGCGACGCCGGACGCTCGATGTTCGCCCGGCCGCCCGGCTGCATGATGGTGCACGCGCCCTCTTTCGCCGTGGACTCCTTCCGGGAGGGCGGCGATCCCGGGGGACGGCCGCTGACCCCGGGGCGGGACTTCGACTTCTTCCCGTTCCCGAGCTTTGCGGACTCCGGTGCGGGCTCCGGCGACAGACCGGCCAACGTGTCGGCCGACCTGGCGGCCATGTTCCGCGACACCCCCGAGGCCCGGCGGCTGATGGCCTTCCTGGCCTCCCCCGAGGCCCAGCGGATCTGGCCGTCCCGCCCGCACAGCAGCGCCTTCTCCCTCAACACCCAGGTGCCGGAGACCGTCTACGGGCGGGACGAGGTGCGCCGGCGGATCGCACGGCTGCTGCACGCCTCCGGCGACGCGATGTGCTTTGACGCCTCGGACGCCTTCCCGCCCACGATGCGCAGCGCCTTCAACCAGGCGGTGCTGGAGTATGTGAACGATCCCCGCCGGCTTTCCAAGCTGCTGGAGGAACTGGACCGGGTGCGCGCCGCGGTCGATCCCCAGGAGTGGGTGGTGGCCGCCTGTGCGGACGACCGCAACTGACCGGGCCGCTGCGTTCAGCTGATTTCAGGAAAACCGAGGCGTAACTTCAAGGTTACCGTTTTTCCTGTTAAAGTACGGCTCGGGCTGCCGCCGGAGGGGGAGAACGTTCGTGGTATATGGGGCCGAGCGGCGTCTGGCCGTTCTGCTATCGGCGGTCATCGTATTGACTGCGGGGATCGGTTATTTCGGTTCCGGACGGGCGAACGCGAAACCGAAATTCACGCCGCGTCCCGGGCCGGTTTTCAACAACCCCGGCGGCACCACCGCCCAGCAGTACGCGATCATGCGGCAGATCGAGCGGAACATCGACGCCTCCCCGCGCGGCTCGGTGATCCGCATCGCGATCTACAGCATCACGCTGGACCGGTTCGCCGCCAAGCTCATCGCCGCCCACCGCCGCGGGGTGCACGTGAAGGTCCTGATGGACGAGCACGCCGTCAACGGGCTGTGGAAGCGCCTGCGCTCGGCGCTGGGCGGCACCGCCACCACCAAAAGCAAAGGCAGCTTCGCCGCGCTGTGCCCCGCCGGCTGCATGGCCCCCCACTACCACAGGGAAAACCCCTCCTCGCTGCACTCCAAGTACTACCTGTTCTCCGGAGGCGGCAAGAGCAAGCGCACCGTGACCGTCTCCAGCGCCAACCCCACCAGAAGACAGGCCGAGGCCGCCTGGAACAACAGCTACACCGTGGTGGGAAATCCAGGGCTCTACAACGCCTACGTGAAGAATTTCAACGACATGGTCAAGGCGTCCAAGGGAGCCCATAAGAAGAACTACTACTGGACCCACGGAAAGAACCCCAAGGCGTATTTCTGGCCGAAGGCCCGCAGCGGCAGCGACACGATTTTGAACATGCTCAAGCTGGTGTCCTGCTCCCGCCGGCACCCCAGCCGGGTCCGCGTCGCGATGTTCCAGTGGACCGACGGCCGGATCGCCCTGGCCCGGCGCCTGGCCCGCATGGCCGACAAGGGCTGCCAGGTGACCGTGCTCTACACCCGCAGCGCGATCTCCTCCTCCGTCCGCAAGACCCTGGCCGACTCCAAGGTCACCGTCCGTGACTCCACCTACAAGACGCGTGCGGACGGGTACGCCAAGCACTACACGCACAACAAGTACGTGCTGATCGACGGCCGCTACAACGGGGTGAGCAACCGCAAGATCGTGCTGACCGGTTCGGCCAACTTCACCATCAACGGCCTCTACCACAACGACGAGGCCAACCTCCGCATCATCAGCTCGTCCGCCTACCGGGCCTACCTGAAGAACTTCCAGGACCAGCTGGCCGCCGTCCCGGCCGCAGCGGCCCGGGCCCGCGCCGAGGGCCGCCTGCCGGAGATCCCCCTGCACCCCGACGACCTGCGCGACAGCTGACCGCCCACAGCGCCCGCCGTGCCCGGGAGTCCTTCGAGGCGGTCTACTACGCGCTCCGGTGACCGGTTGCCAGAGGACGCCGGACCTTGTTCAACCCCGGGACGGGGGAGGCGATGATGGTCCGATGACCGATCGAGCCGGCACGGAAACCGAGGGGAAGGCCACGGAAGGCGGCCTCACCGGGTGGGAGGCCGCCTGCGCCGACCGCACCCGGCAGACCCCGTTCCTGGCGCTGCACGGGCCGCGGCTGCTGGCCAACGTCCAGGACATGGCCGCCCGGGTCGCCTCCCGCGGCGGGCGCTCCACACCCCACCTCAAAAGCCACAAGTGCCTGGAGGTGGCCCGCGCCCAGCGCGCGGCCGGTGCCACCAGGGCGACCGTGGCCACCGTCGCCGAGGCCGAGGTGGCCTTGGCGGCGGGGTTCGAGTCCGTCCTGGTCGCCTACCCGCCGCTGCCCGGCGAGCACACCCGGGCCCTGGCCGACCTGGCCGGACGCTGCCACGTCACCGTCACCTGCTGCCGTCCCGAGCACATCGCGGCCCTGGCCGCCACCGGGGCGCCGTTCGACGTCTACTGGGAGGTCGATTCCGGTACCCGCAGGCTCGGCACCCCGCCGGGGCCGCAGACCGCCCAGGCCGTCGCCGCCGCGCCCTTCGATGCGCGGGTCCGGCTGCGGGGACTGATGACCTTCGCCGGTCACGCCTACGGCGCCACCGGCGAGGCCGCCCTGGCCGCCGTCCGCGACCAGCAGGACCGCGCCCTGGAGGAGACCCGGCGGGCGCTGGCCGAGCGCGGCCTGGCGGCGCCGGTGCTCAGCGTCGGCGTCACCCCGCTGGCGCGGCTGGACACCGACCTGGCCGACGAGTACCGGTACGGCAACTACGTCTTCTACGACGCCACCCAGGTCGCGCTCGGCGGCCCGGACTCCTCCGCCTGCTCGCTGGCCGTCATCAGCACGGTGGTGGACGTGCCCGCCGCCGACCGGCTGGTGCTGGACGCCGGTTCCAAGAGCCTGCCCGCCGAGCGGATGACCGAGCTGACCTTGGGCTTCGGCCTGGTGGCCGGCCGCCCCGGCCTGGTGATCGAAAAGCTCTACGAGGAGCACGGCCTGGTCCGCTCGGCGGGGCCGCACGGCCTGAAGCCGGGTGATCGGGTGGCGGTGATCCCCAACCACGCCTGCACGACGGTCAACCTGTTCAGCCGGTACGTCGTCTACGACGGGGAGTCCTTCACCGACACCTGGCCCATCCGGGCGCGCCGCCGCTGACGTCCTCAGGTCGGCAGGAACCGTTCGTAAAAGACGTGCTCGGCGGGGACCCCGGCCCGTGCCGCCACCTGGACGACGGCATCGACCATGGGCGGCGGGCCGCACACGTAGATGTCGGGCGCGGCCGGCGCCTCGGCCAGGTCCGCCGCCAGCAGGTCCGCCGGGGTGCCCACCGGCCCCTGCCAGGAGGGGCCGGGCCGCCACACGCAGACCCGGTGGCTGAAGCCGGGCAGCTCGGCCGCCACCGCGTCCAGCTCGGCCGTCCCGAACACCTCTTCTTCGGTGTTGACGCCCAGCAGCAGCCGCGCCGGCTGGGGCTCCTGCCATTCGGCCATGTGCCGCACCATCGACAGCAGCGGCGCCAGGCCGGTCCCGCCGGCCACGAACCAGCGGGGCCGCAGCCCGGTTTCCCGCAGGCCGAAGGCGCCCTGCGGGCCGAACGCGGTGAGCGTCTGCCCGGGACGGGCCCGCTCCCGCAGATAGGTGGAGAACAGCCCGCCCGGCCGCAGCCGGATGTAGAACTCCATGCGGCCCTCCCAGTTGCCGGTGTTGGCCAGGGAGTAGGCCCGTTTGGCGTCGTGGCCGGGAACTTGCAGTTCCACGAACTGCCCCGGGTCGAACTGGCAGTCGGTCCCCCCGTCCTCGGTGGGCTCTGCCCGCAGCTCCAGCCGCACCGTTTCGCAGGCGACGGTCTCCAGCGCGACGATGACGGCCTGCCGCCGCGGTATCCCGCCGCGCAGGATCCGGGACCCGTCGTAGGGGAGCGTCACCGACAGCGGGCCGCGGGGGAAGGTGCGGCACAGCAGCACCTCCCCGGCGGCGCGCCGCTCCGGCGGCAGCGCCGCCGGGCTGTGGGCGCCCAGCTCGTAGTCCCCCTCGGCGACCGAGGCGTGGCAGGACCCGCAGGTGCCCTGCTTGCAGGAGGCCGGCAGGGCGGCCCCGGCCTCGGCGGCGGCCTCCAGCACGCTCCGGCCGGGCGCGCAGCCGAACTCCAGCCGCTCCCCGTCGGAGGTCACCAGCGTCACCGGCCGGACTTCCGTGGCCTCGGCGGTGGTCATGAGGCCCGTCCCAGCGCCGCGGCCAGGTCGTCCTCGGCCCGTCCGGTGGTGCGCAGCCCGAACCGCTTCACGAACGTCTCGATCAGGCCGGGGGTCAGGTAGCCCGGCAGCGTCGGGCCGAGGTGGATGTTGCGGACGCCCAGCGCCAGCAGCGTCATCAGCACCGCGGCGGCCTTCTGCTCCATCCACGACAGCGCCAGCGTCAACGGCAGCTCGTTGACGTCGCACTCGAAGGCGTCGGCCAGCGCCAGGGCGATCTTGATGGCGGAGTAGGAGTCGTTGCACTGCCCGACGTCCAGCAGCCGGGGGATGCCGGCGACCTCCCCGAAGTCGTGCTTGTTGAAGCGGTACTTGGCGCAGCCCAGCGTGAGGATCACGGTGTCGGGCGGCGCGCTCAGCGCCAGCTCGGTGTAGTAGTCGTGGCCCGGGGTGGGCCCGTCGCACCCGCCGATCAGGAAGAAGTGCCGGATGGCGCCCTGCTTGACCGCCTCCACCACCTTGTCGGCCACCGACAGCACCGCATCGCGCCCGAACCCGACCGTGATGAACTGCTCGGGCCCGTCCTCGGGGAACCCCGGCAGCGCCTTGGCGGCCTGGATCAGCGGGGCGAAGTTCCGGTCGGCGATGTGCCGCACCCCCGGCCAGCCCACCGGCCCGGCGGTGAAGATCCGGCGGCGGTAGCTGACGTGCGGCTCGATGATGCAGTTGGACGTCATCAGGATCGGGCCGGGGAAGGCGGCGAAGTCCTGCTGCTGGTCCTGCCAGGCGCCGCCGAAGTTGCCCACCAGGTGCCCATGGGCCTTCAGACGCGGGTAGGCGTGGGCGGGCAGCATTTCGCCGTGGGTGTAGACGTTGATGCCGGTGCCTTCGGTCTGCTCCAGCAGCGCGGCCAGGTCCCGCAGGTCGTGCCCGCTGACCAGGATCGCCTTGCCCGCCACCGGGGTGACGCGCACCGCGGTCGGCTGCTGGGCGCCGTAGGTGCCGGTGTTGGCCGCGTCCAGCAGCTCGATGACCTTGTGGTTCAGCCGGCCCAGGTCCAGGGCGCGCTCCAGCAGCTCGGCGACGTCGGTGGGCTCGCCCGCCAGGTAGGCCAGCGCCTCCTCCACCCCGGAGAACACCTCGGCGCTGCGGTGGCCGAGGGCGGCGGCGTGGTGGGCGTAGGCGCAGATCCCCTTCAGCACGTACAGGTGCAGGGAACGCAGCCCGACCACGTCCGGCCCGGCCGTGTCGATCCCCGCCCTGACACCGACGCCGGACGCCTGCTTCAGCAGGCCGTCCATGTCGGACGCCGGCTGCCAGGCGGCCGGCCCGGCCGGCGTCACCGGCTGCAGGCCGCGGGCGCGCGCCGCCTCCTCGTAGCGGGCCTTGACCCGGTCGCGGACGTCCGCGGCCTCCTTCAGCAGCGCGTTGAACCGGGTCGGGTTGAAGTTGACGTTGGTCAGCGTCGTGAAGACCGCGTAAAGGATGAACTCGGCCGCCTCGTCGTCGGCGGCTCCCAGGGCGCGAGCCTGGACCGCGTACTGGGCGATGCCCTTGACCGCGTGGATGAGCAGGTCCTGCAGGTCGGCGGTGACCTCGTCCTTGCCGCAGTTGCCGAGGGGGCCCGCGCAGCCGACAACGGCGCCGGAACGATCGGTCTGCTCGCACTGGTAGCAAAACACGCCGCATCTCCTGTCGCTTGTCGTCGCGTTCGGCGGCGACGCTAAACAGGACGGGACGGCGTTTCCTTGACGCAGGTCAACTCGCGGCGTCCAGCGGGTGAACTGTGGCCGAGGTCACCGTCATCTCCAGCCGGGCCTCCAGCGCGGGCACGTCGTGCAGGGTGATCCGCCGCCCCTGGACGCTGATCAGCCCCGCGGCCGACAGGTCGCGCAGGATGCGCGAGAGCGTCTCGGGCGCGATGTTGAGCCGGGAGGCCAGCACGTGCTTGCGGGTCGGCAGCGTCACCGTGCACTCGTGCGCCGGTCCGCTCTCCCCGCGGGCCTCGTGCAGCAGGAAACCGATGACGCGCTGGATGCCGGATTGCAGCGAGTAGGCCTCCACGTCCCGGATCAGCCGCCGCAGCCGCACCGCCATGTTCGCCAGCATGCGCCGGGCGAACGAGGGGTCCCGGTCCAGCAGGTCCAGCACCGCGCCGCTGGAGATCCCCAGCAGCCGGGTGGCGACCAGCGCCCCGGCGGTGACCGGGTAGCGCTGCCCGGCGAAGACCACGGCCTCGCCGAAACTCTCCCCGCTGGTGACCAGCTCCACCACTTTCTGCGTGCCGTCGGCCGCCGACACCGTCAGCTGCATCTGCCCGCGCAGCACGTAGTAGAACCCGCGGACCGGATCCCCCTGGTGGAACAGGATCTCCCCGCGTTCCAGGGAGACCGGGAAGGAACCGGCACGGATGATCTCCAGCTGCTGCCGGGTCAGCCCCGAAAACAGCGGCAGCCGGGGCAGCAGCTCCGTGAGCGGCGGGTCGGTCATCTCCACCGCTTGAGCGTATCCGCCGCCGGCGCCGCCCCTCCTGCCGGTGCGAGGAGAACACTGCCGGGGCCGGACGCGGGCAAGAGGACCAGCAGGGGAGGTCTTCCATGGAGCTGGAGAGCGCGATCGAGACGACCGGCAAGGCGATCGACGCCGCCGGGGTGGCGGTCATCGTCGTGGGCGCCGTGGCCGCGACCGGGGTTTTCACGCACCGGTTACTGCGCGGACGGGACGGGCTCCCCGCCGCCTACCGGCTTTACCGCCAAAGCCTGGGCCGGGCCATCCTGCTGGGGCTGGAGTTCCTGGTGGCCGCGGACATCATCCGCACCGTGGCCGTCTCACCCACTTTCACCAGCGTCGGAATCCTCGCCGCGATCGTCGGCGTGCGGACGTTCTTGAGCTTTTCCCTGCAGGTGGAACTGGAGGGCCGCTGGCCCTGGCAGCGCCGCGGCCTCACCGGAGATGAGCGGGGCACCTGAGCGGGGCCTGCTTTCGCGCCGGGCGCAGGACGCCTGGGGCCGCCGGGGACGGCGACGACCGTTCGGCCGACGCCGAAGGATCGGCGCCCTACCGTGGCCACCATGGGAGGAGAAGCGGACATCTCGGTTCCGGCGCGGCTCATCGCCGAGCCCGCCCGGGCCCGGATGCTCACCGGCCTGATCGGCGGCCTTTCACTGCCCGCCGGGGAGCTGGCCCGCCTGGCCGGGGTGTCGGCCTCGACCGCCAGCGAACACCTCAAAGCCCTGGTCGCCGGCGGTTTCGTCACAGTGCACCGCTCCGGCCGCCACCGCTACTACACCCTGGCGAACGCCGACATCGCCCACGCCCTCGAAGCCCTGCAGGCCATCGCCCCCAGCCGCCCGGTGAACTCCCTGCGCGCCCACCGCGCCTCCGCCGACCTGCGGGCCGGCCGCCGCTGCTACGACCACATGGCCGGAGACCTGGGACTGCGGGTGACCGGCCTCCTGGTGCACACGGGCGTCCTGGAACCACTGCGCCCCGGCGCCACGGCGGCCCTGCACCTGGACGCCGCACACCCGATCATCACCCGGTTCGCCCTGCGGGACATCGGCGGCTCCCCGCGCCGCCCCCTGGCACGGGGCTGCTTGGACTGGACGGCGCGCAAACCGCACGTGGCGGGCCGGCTGGGCGCGCACCTGCTGACGCTCTTCCGGGAGCGCCAGTGGGTGACCGCCCGCCTCGGCAGCCGCGCCCTGCGCCTCACCGAGGCGGGGGAGGACGCGCTCACCTCCCTGGAGACCGGCTGAGCGGTCCTGGACGAACCCTTCCGTCACCCTCTGGGCCTGGCCGGTTCCCGGCTCGGGACGCGCTTCACTTTCGGCCGCGGGTTTTCAGCTCAGCAGTGGGAAAGGCTCAGCGGCCGCCTGGAAGGCCCGAAAACACGGCGGTGGCTGATGCCATGCCTCAAACGACGCCGCGTGCGACTCACCCGCAGACCGGCCGGTAACGGGTGGCCAGCTCTTGGACATCGCCGTAAGAGGTGGCGGGCGGCGCCGGTGACCCGTCGCGTAGGCCCACCGCCACCTCTACCGCCCGATCCAGTGCCGCCCGGTACAGCAGCGACCCGCAGCTGACCCGCCGCACGCCCAGCCGCGCCAGCTCCGCCACCGAAAAATCGGAAGAGGCCAGCACATTGACGGGCACCGGCACCGCCGAGGTGATCTGCCGGATCTGCGCCCCGTCCAGCCGTCCGGGCACGAACACGCCGTCCGCCCCCGCCTCGACATAGCGCACCGCCCGGTCGATGGTCGCGGTGACGGTGGCGTCCTGCCCGACCCAGAAGGTGTCGACGCGGGCGTTGACGAACAGCCCCGGGCAGCGCTCCTTGACCGCGGCGATCTTGGCTGCGTGCACCTCGACCGGAACCAGCCGCCCTGCGGTGCTGTCTTCGATGTTGACCCCATCGACCCCCAGTGAGGCCGCGTACTCGGCGACGGCCTCGGGCTCATCGGCGAACCCGTCCGCGATGTCGACCGAGACCGGACACGGCAGCCTCCGAAGCCGATGCGCCAGCCGGTGGACGGGCTCGGCGATCGCCCGCGACGCATCGGCCAGCCCGTACCGGGCCGCCACCCCCAGACTCGTCGTGCCGACCGCCGCGAAACCCGCCGCCGCCAGCGCCACCGCCGACGCCACATCCCAGGCGTTCGGCAACACCAGCGGATCACCGGCCCGATGCAACTCCCCGAATCTCGTCCCCATGCCCCGATGCTGACCTGCCGACGTTTCGGCCTTTCCCGAACCGTGGCCGTCCGCGCCGCCGAAGCCGGCGGACGCGAAGGACGGGCCGGCAGGCGAAGAGCACCGCCCGGGCGACTTTTCAACACGCTGTCTTCGCAGAGCGCACGCGGGAACGTCGCTGTCAGGGGCGATCTGGAGTGCCGCGGTGCCGGACACCGGCGAGGCTCCCGTCCTCGGTGTCTTGGGCCACGTGCTGAAAAGTGTTCACCAGACGCTCAGGTGCGTCCCCCGCCGTCGCCGGCTCCGGTGAGGCCGCCGCGGCGGCCGAGGCGGTCGGCGGCCGCTTCGGTGAGCCGGTAGAGACGCATCGGGCGGCCGCCGCCGCGCGCTGTGGAGGTCTGCAGGTCCTCGCCCAAAGACGCCAGCGAGTTCTCCAGGTCTGCGGTCGAGCCGATGTTCTTGACCTTGGCCAAGAGGTCCGAGCGGGACAGCGGAGCGGGATGGGCGGCCAGCAGCGCCTCGATCACCTTGCGCGTGATGTGCGGTTTGGCGGCGCCGGGCCGAGCCCGGGCGGAGGGGGGCGGCGCGGCCGTGGCCATGATGTACTCGACGGAGGCGATCACGTAGGTGATGAACGCCTCGGCGCTTTGCAGGTGCTCCAGCGAGATCGCCTCCTGGTGCGCGGCCACGGCATAGAGAGCGGCGATGCGCTTGGCGTAGGGGAGTGCGCGCCCGGCGAAGGCCTCGATGAGCTCCGACCCCGTGGACAGGGCGGTGAGCCGGTCATAGAGCTGGTCGCGCCAGTAGTCGCGGGCCGCCTCGTCGAACCTGATCAAGCCGAGGCGGCGACCCCGGGCGATGGCCTCGCGCAGTTCTCCGGCGAGCCGGTCGGCGAGCGCCTCGGGCATCTCCTCGGCCAGTGGCAGCGACTGGCAGCGCTGGACGAAAACCGGCAGGAAGCGGTTGAACGTGCCGCCGGCCACGTCCGCCGTCGACAGGTTGGCGCGGAACTCATCGGGGGTGATGTGGCCGACGATCGCCAGGTGCGCGTCCTTGACGGTGGCGCAGTCGGACTTCCTCTTCACGATGACCGACAGCGTGTTGCCCTGCCAGGCGGTGCGCAGGTTCTGCCCGAGGGCGTCGTCGATGCGGGAGCGGCGCATGACCTTCGCCCACTCCTCTTCGATCATCAGGGCGGGGAAGCCGGGGCGGAGTTCCGGCTCGGCATCGTGGAGGGCGCCGTCCTCGTCGTACCAGCCGGCCTCGCGCGCCATGGCCTCCAGCTTGCCCACCAGCCCGGCTCCGGACGAGGGCGAGCCGTACAGCAGGTGGCGTTCGGTGAAGTCCGCCGAGACCCGCTGGAAGATCTCCATGGCCGCGTTGGTGGCGGTCCCCTTGCGGCCCAGCGCCGTCCGCCCGATCAGCATCGTCCACACCAGCAGCGGGTGACGGGCAGAGCCGAGGCGGATGTGCGGCCGGTGCCCGACGGCGGCCGACAGCGCCGACAGCAGGGTCGCCAGCACACCGACCGGGTCGCCTTCGGTGTAGGGATGGACCTCGCCCACCACCCGGCCCAGCAGCCCGCTGAACATGGCCTCCTCCGGCAGCGGGCCGGGCCGTTCGATCTTGTACCAGCCGGTGGCCGCCGGCTGCGGGACGGCTGCGCGCACTGGGGGCGCGGGTTCGCGGAGGTCCGGGGCGTCCGTGCCGCCGGACGTTCCTGGGGGCGCCGCCGGTGCCTGGTCGTCTTCGGCGGGCGGTGTCCACGGCGGACCGCCGAGGTCTTCTGTGCCCACAGGGCCGTTGTGGCGAGGCTGCAAGGTGCTCCGGTAGGCGGCGTCGAGGAATTTCTCGTGCGCGGGATCGGCCTCCAGGAACATGACCTTGGCCCAGCCCGGGGCGGGACGGTCGGGACGCACCGCGACCAGCACACTGGACGGGTCGGCCGCGCAGGTCGCCTGGACCCAGCTGCGGAAGGCCGCCTCGCCCGCCCCGGCCGCCAGCACCGGGTCGGCGCCCCACCGGCTCTCCTCCTCGCCGTCGAGGAAGGAGAACCGGATGGGACTTTCTTTCTTGCGTCTGGAAGATGACGAGTTCATCTGATCAGTCGAGAAGGAAATCAAGTTCGGCGGCGGCCTCTGTGAAGGCCGCGTGCACCTCGTGGACGAACGGGTTGTCGTAGGCGGCGTGCTGGTCGGGGCGGGGGACGGCACGCGCGTAGATGTCCTCGGCCAGGATCTGCGCTCTGCGGTAGGTCGAGCCCTTGCCGTGCTCTTCGTAGGCGCGCAGCCAGTCCGCCCGTGGCTCCTGGGTGATGAGCAGGTCGGCCAGCCCGATCAGCCGCTTGGTGACGGCGTTGGAGATGGAATCGATGATGGCCTGCCGTTCCTCGGCGTCCGGTTCGGAACCGGTCCAGCGCACCGGCCGCTGCAGCGTCCGGTAGATCTCCTTCTCCAGGTGGTGGCGCAGGCTGGCCGCCGGCCGCAGGTCCCGGTACTCGTCCTCGTGGCCTTCTGACAGGCGGCGGGTGAGCGCCTTGATGGTGGCCCAGTGTTTTTTGGGGATGTCGGGTTCGAACGACAGCCCCAGCAGGCCGTTCCACAGCCTGTGGAAAGACCGGGCGGCCTCGGACACGGCCCTGGTCACCTCTTCTCTTTTGTAGACCGGCCGTGACGGCCCGACCTCCACTTCGGCCGCGTCGGCGGTCAGGGCCTCCACCAGTGCGTTGAACTCCCGGATGGTGCGCGTTGCCGCCTTATGCTTGGCCGGGTCGATGCGCCGCGGGTCGAGCCGCTTGTGGATGCCGCCGACGAAGTGGCAGGACTCATCCAGCCTGCGGCGCAGCACCCGCTCGGCCGCCCCCAGGTCTTCCCGCACCGCGTTCAGCACGTTCTCCGCCGAGTCCAGCACATGCCGCCGCCGCTCGGAGACCGTGCGCAGGTTGTCGCCTTTGACCAGGTCGAAGTGGGTGAACAGGAAGTGCAGCTTGTCGGCGTTGCCGGTGGCCGCGGCGGTGCGCATCACCGACACCGGGGCGGCCTGCATCGGCTGCTGGGCGTTGTCGACCAGGACGATCGCGTCCACCTCGTCCAGCCGTTTGCGCAGCCGGGTGGAGACCTCGCTGGCGGAGTCGTGGACGTGCCCCATGCCTTCTCCGTCGATGAGCACCAGCCGCGGGTGGGTCTCGGCCCACAGCGGACGGAACGGGCCCGCCACCCGGATCCCGTTCACCAGCGGGGTCAGCAGGGAGCCGAAGTCCTCGTGCCGGTTGCTGGAGAAGCGGTTGACGACGCCGATGAACTCGGCGCGGTCCGGGCAGTCCCAGCTCCAGCTCACCGGCCAGCCGTCGGCGTCGCGGTGCAGCTCGCCTGGGGTCAGTGATTCGAAACGCTCCTCGATCGCATCGAGCATGGCCTCGACGATCCGCGCGCAGACCGGGGAGCGGCGGATCCGGTTCTCCAGCTCGTCTTCCAGGACCTCCTCGACGCTGCGCTCTTCATCGGCGGTGATCTCCGTTTGCAGCTTGCCGACCTGGGTGTTCACCACGTGCTGGAGGGCTTCGACGGCGCCGTGGAGCATCGCGGCCGTGGCCGGGTCGCTGACGCCCTGGGGCGCGCCGGCCTCCTCGGCGGTGTCTTCGTCCAGGTCGTCGTCGTAGTCGTCCAGGTCGTCCAGCTCATCGTCGTCGGGCTGCGCGGACGGGGGACGGCCCAGCAGGTAGCTGAAGCGGTAGCGCTGGCTGACGTGGTCCAGCAGCCGGGTGTACACCACCTCCTGCGGCCGTCCTTCGAACACCGCCCGGGCCGCCTCCCAGACGTTGTCGCGCAGGTGGTCGGCGATCTCCTTGCGTTCGGCGAAGGTGACGGCGGCCCGGAAGGGCCCCTGCTCGGTGAGGATCAGCTCGGTGTCGGCGACGGTGGTCTTGGCCGTGGACGTGGAGGGGAAGCGCTCGCTTCTGGGGTCGGTGCCGAGCAGCTGCCGCACCACCGTGGTCTTGCCCGCCCCCGTGGTGCCCAGCAGCAGGACGTGCCGGTACCCCTGGTCGGCGCCCGGCAGCGGCAGCAGCTCATCGCGCAGCGCCAGGGCGGTCTTGGCCTGCGGCGGCGCCGGTTCCGGCTCGGGGGCGGGCCGGTGGATCTGCCGCCACTGGCGGGCCACCTGTTCTGCCAGCTCGTCGGACATCTGCCAGAACCCGAAGTTGCGCGGGGCCGGCAAGGGCTCGGGCAGGGGGGCCGCGTCGGCGAGCCTCCAGTGGAAGAACCGTTTGTTCGCCCACGGCCCGCATTCGCAGGGGCCGCCTTTGCAGACCTCCACCAGTCTGGCCACGGCGACCACCATCTGCCGTTCGGTGCAGGCGGCGGTGATCTGCTCGGTCCTCCACCCGGTCAGCCGGGCGGTCTCATACAGGATCGTTTGGTCGAAACCGGAGCCCGCGCAGATCGCGATCCAGCCGCGGTACGCGGTGTCCGTCATGCGGTTGTAGACGTCCTGGTACCCCTCGGAGATCGCCCATGCGGCGGGCTGGGGGACGGTCAGCGCCCAGGTGGGTTCGGACAAAGCACTCCTCGTCGGAAGGTGTCAGGCGGCGCCCGAGAAGGGCGGCGGACAGGGGGTTGTGACCTGCGGGTTCAGATTGCTGGTGTGGCGGCTGACGCCGTCTCGTCTTCCTGTGAACTCTGTCGACCAACGAGTTTTGGATTATGCAGATACACCCCTGGAAATGCAACCCTGTTCACAGCACTCGAGGCCGGTGCGCCTGCGGTTCGCCACTGCAGATGGGCCGGCTCACAGGCGAGAGCGCGATCCGCGCGATGCGCCGTTCGGCTCGCTATTCGGGGACGTGCAGGGGGCTAGGGAGAATCCGGGGGGAGATCGCGGGCCACTACCGACTGGAGCGGCTACTGGGCCGAGGCGGTTTCGCCGGGGTGCGAGTGGCCGCGGGTCTGCCGCGGGAACGGCCGGTGGCGGTGAAGTCCCTGCGCAGCCGTACTCTGGCCGCTGAACCGGCCGACCAGCCGCGGGGAGCGCCGGTGAGGCGAGTGGCGGGCTCGGGGTGCAACTGGCCGATGCTCTGGTGGCCGGGCGCCCGCTGTGCGCAGGTGATCGCATCGCAGGGTTGACGGGCCGGCGCCTGCACGTCGGAGGCCCGCGTGTTCGCGCCCGCCGCTTCGAATCCCCCGCGCTGCCTGTGCCCCGCAGGCTCGCTCAGGTCGCGTGCCGCCAGGGGTTGCCCGGAAGCCGCCGGGTGATTCCATCGCTGCCGCGCAGCAGGAGATCGGGCTCTTCGGTGGCGAACCCGATGTCGTGAAAGGCACTGTGCCCGTGGGCGGCGAAGATCTCCTGCAGCTCCTCCACATGCTCTTCGGGGACGGTGAAGATGAGCTGGAAGTCGACCGAGTCGCCCAAGAGCAGGGGGGTCAGCTCGGTGTCGCTGAGCTTGGCGACCTCCTCCACCGCGCCCACGACCGGCAGCGCGTCTTCTTCCACCGTGAAGCCGACGCCGCTGCGGGCCGCGATCGATTCGATCCCGGCCTTGAGTCCGTCCGAGGAATCCTGGCAGCTGGTCACCAGCCCGCTGGTGCTCAGGGACCGCCCTTCGGGGACCAACGCCTGGGGCCTCTTCCATGCGTTCAGCAAAAGCTCCTCAGCCTGGGGGGAGAGCCTGGTGTCGGCGACGTCCAGCTTGCCGAAGTACTTTTGTGCCGCGGCGGCGATCCCGGTCGGCCCCGTGATGCACAGCCGGTCGCCGGGACGGGCGCCGCCGCGCAGCAGCGAACGCCCCGCCTCGACGACGCCCACCGCCGATGCCGACAGGATCAGGCGTTCGGCCGTGCCGATGTCGCCGCCGACGTTGGGCGCGCCCACCCGGGCGCAGGCGTCGTTGATGCCCTGCAATACCTGGGCGAATCGTTCATCGGGCATCGTCTTGGGGTAGCGGACGACCGACAGCAGCGCGATCGGCTGGGCGCCCATGGCAGCGATGTCGCTGAAATTGGCCATCGCCAGGTAGTAGCCGATGTCGTAATCGTCGAGATAACCGAGTTCATAGAGGCCGAACT
>ERZ777003.1846-NODE-1846-length-28359-cov-9.680187_pt1 | contig 28359 bp, 26 predicted proteins | sample MGYA00374956_ERZ777003 | MGnify/ENA primary metagenome ERZ777003 (study PRJEB29302, sample SAMN06268252) | bioreactor metagenome | isolation source: Joint BioEnergy Institute, California, USA | place: USA:Joint BioEnergy Institute, California, USA | collected... | reverse complement strand
ACGTTCTTGTCGTCGTTGGGGTCGCGCTCGACCATCGCGAGGCGGATCTCCTCGTCGAGCCGCGCGATCCGCTCCTCGGCGCTGCGCAGCAGCTCGCGCAGCTCGGGGTCGTCGGCGCCGTCAGCGAGCAGCTCGCGCGCGCCGGCCGCGTCGTCGACCGCGCGGCGCCACTCGGCCGCGAGCCTCGCCGCCGGCTCGAGCAGCCGGTAGCCGCGCCCGGCCTCGGCGTAGCGCTCCCGGTCGGCGATCACCTCCGGGTCCGACATCTGGCGCTCCAGCTCGGCGAAGCGCGTCTCGATCTGGTCGACGAGCTGCTCGATCATCGCGGGTGCGAGTGTAGTGGCGCGCCCCTGCGGCGGCGGCGCGCGGCGCCCCGTGCGGGCACGGCGAAGCGCCTCCGGCACGGACCGGAGGTGCGGGACGGCGAGCGGAGCGCGCTAGGCCTTCGCGGCCGCCTTGCGCTTGGCGGCGCGGCGCTGGAAGCGCTCGACGCGACCGCCGGTGTCGACGAGCTTCTGCCTGCCGGTGTAGAACGGGTGGCAGTTCGAGCAGATCTCGACGTTGATGGCCGGCAACGTCGAGCGAGTGGTGAACTCGTTGCCACAGGTGCAGCGGACGTGCGACTCGACGTAGTTGGGGTGGATGTCGCTCTTCATGGTCGTTGCAGTGTAGCCGTGCAGGTCGCCCGCAGCGCGTTGTCGTGCTCGTGCACCTCGTCGATCGCCCGGTCCGGGTCGACGAGGGCGGTCGGCTCGGCGCCCGGCTCGCAGCGCGGCCCGACGAGCGCGACCGCGCGCGTCTCCTGCGGCGCCAGCAGGCGGATCACGCGGCGCGCCGCCGGCGGCGTCGCCTGGTCGGCCGGCGCGAGCGCGATGCCGACGCGCGCGGCGGCCGTGCGGCCGGCGTTGCGCACGACGACGACGTAGCGCGCCAGCAGCGGGTCCGGGTGGGGCTGGACGTCGACGCGGACGATCCGCAGGTCGGGCCGCAGGTCCGGCTCGCGGCAGACGGCGGTGCGGGCGGTCGCCTCGCGCACGACGCGGCCGTCCGCGCCGTACCAGCGGAACGTGGCCTTGAAGCGGTAGGCGTAGGGGACGACGAGCCGTCCGACCGCCTGCCGGTAGACGAACTGGTCGTTGAGCCGGCTGCCGATCTCGGGGTCGCTCGGCGTCGTCCACGTGCTCAGGCCGGGGACGTCGGTGCGCGTCGTCCAGCGGCCGTTCGGGGCCAGCTGGCGCTGCTGGAGGTCGACCCGCAGCGCGACCCTCCTGCCGTTCGGGATCGGGCGGATCCGCGCCTCGACCGTCGCGCTGCGCAGCTCGAGGCGACCGCCGCGGCGGCAGGCGAGCAGCGTGACGTCGTAGGGTCGGCCCGGCATGGCGGCGGCCGACCGGGCCGATGCGATCGCGCCGGAGGGGCGCCCGTCCGCCGTCGCGGTCGCCGTGGCGGGCAGGGCGCCGGCGAGCAGGACGAGGGAGGCGAGTCCGACGGCGCGCGCGATGGAAGCCGTGCGCGTCATGGTGCCCCCATTAACCGCGCGCGCGCGGAGAAGTTGCGCGGCGCCGGCGCGGCGCGGGGCCGCCGCCTGCGGCGCGGGCGCGCGGCGGGCGGCGCCGCCCGCAGACAGGGCGGCGCCGCACCGCGCGGACGCTCAGGTGAGCGTGTAGAGCGGCCCGTCGCCGCCCTCGGGCGGGGTCAGCCGCCCGCCCTTGGCCGTGATCGCCCCGCACTGCACGCAGTTGGTGTAGTTGACGATCACGTCGACGTAGCCCTCGTCGGGCGCGTCCTCGGGGATCTCGTACACGCCCGCCGGGCACATCCACTTCCAGGTCTCGGCGAGCTCGCGCGGGACCCTCCTCTGCACGCGGATGTGGTTCGGGGCGTCGTCGCGCGTCGCGTTGCCGGTGATGAAGACGCTCGAGAGCTTGTCGAACGTGTACCTGCCGTCCGGCTGGGGGTACGCCTCGTGCGTCTTGCCGATGAACATCGGCTTGTGGTCGTTGCGGTGCCAGCGCAGGCGCCCCGCCGGCAGCAGGCCCCTCGTCGCGATCGCGAGGTTGACGATCGGCCCGCCCTTGAGGAAGCCCTTCTGGAACGGCTGGCGCGTGTTGCGCACCTTGTAGAGCTCCCTGCCGACGGCCGACTGCTCGATCATCGTCTCGTACTCGCGCAGCGTCGCGTCGCCCTGCTTGAGCGCCCGGTAGATCGCCTCGGCGGCGAGCTTGCCGGACAGGATCGAGTGGTGGACGCCCTTGAGCGAGACGGTGTCGACCATGCCGCCGGCGTCGCCGACGAGCACCGCCCCCGGCATCGACAGCGCCGGCATCGACCAGTAGCCGCCGCCCGGCAGCGCCTTCGCGCCCCAGGCGACGCGCTCGCCGCCCTCGAGGATGCCCCTCACGAGCGGGTGCAGCTTGAACAGCTGCAGCAGGTCGTGCGCGGAGGTCGTCGCGTCGGCGTACTCGAGGTCGACGACGAGGCCGATCGAGACGAGGTCGTCGCCGGTCCTCGCGTCCTTCATCGGGTAGATCCAGGTGCCGCCGATGTGGCCGTACCTGGCCGACAGCCTCAGCGGCCACGGGCCGATCGTGTGGATCACGCGGTCCAGCGGCCTCGGGACCTTCCAGACCTCCTTGACGCCGAGCTCCCACACCTGCGGCTCGCGGTTGCGGGCCAGCCCGAACTCGCGGATCGCCGCGCCGGTCAACGAGCCCCAGCAGCCCTCGGCCAGCACCGTGAAGCGGGCCTTGATGTCGGTGCCCGGCTCGAAGTTGGCCAGCGGCTCGCCCTCCTTGCCGCGGCCCTTGTCGCCGGAGCGGACGCCGACGACGCGGCCGTCCTCGACGACCAGCTGGGTCGCGGCGGTCTCGGTGAGGATGTAGGCGCCGCCCTCCTCGGCCTTCGCCTGCTGGAAGCGGGCCAGGGCCGAGACGGAGATCACCTCGTTGCCGTGGTTCTTGAACGGCGGCGGGGTCGGGATGCGGAGCTTCGTCCTCCCGTTCGGGAGCATGTAGACCGCTTCCTTGGTGACCTCGCCGAAGGCGAAGCCCTCCTTGCGCCAGTCCTCGCGCGTGAGGTCCGGGTAGAGCTCCTGCAGGGGGCCGGGGCGCATGACCGCGCCCGAGAGGTTGTGGCCCCCGCAGGTCTTCGCCTTCTCGAGGACGGCGACCGGCACCTCCCCGAGCGACTCCATCAGCTCCGGATCGTCGGCCAGCAGCTGGAGCAGCCGGTTGGCCGCCGCGAGACCCGCGGTGCCGCCGCCGACGATCGCGACGCCGACCTCGATCCGCTCGTCCTCCGGGTCGAGGCCGCGCTTGATGAACTCGTTCGGCGAATCGACCGGCGGCGGGTACGCCGCCGGCACCACCCGCCCGTTGCTGCCGGCCATGCGATCAGCCCTTCTTGGCCTTCACGGCCTCGGTCAGCTTCGGCAGGATCTGGTGGAGGTCGCCGACGATGCCGAGGTCGGAGAACTCGAAGATCGGGGCGTTCCTGTCCTTGTTGATCGCCACGATGTTCTCCGAGGCCTGCATGCCGACCTTGTGCTGGATCGCGCCGGAGATGCCCGCCGCCAGGTAGAGCCTCGGCGCGACCGACTTGCCGGTCTGGCCGATCTGGGCCGAGTACGGGTACCAGCCGGCGTCGACGACCGCGCGGGTCGCGGCGACCGCGCCGCCGAGCACGTTCGCGAGGTCCTCGCACAGCTGGAAGGCCTCCGCCCTGCCGAGGCCGCGCCCGCCGGCGACGAGCACGTCGGCGTCCTCGATGTTGACGTCCGCGCCGCGCTGCTCGCCGCGCGTGACCATCCTCGCCCTCGTCGACCAGGGCGAGTACTCGACCTCGACGTCGACGACCGCCGCGGCGCCGCCGCCGGACTCCTTGGCCTCGAACGCGTTGATGCGGCCGATGATGATGCCGAGGCCCTTGTAGCGGGAGCGCGAGATCTGCGAGTCGCCGAGGATCGGGCGCTCCGCGATCAGCCTGCCGTCCTCGACGGCGATGTTCGTGACCTCCATCGTCACGCCGGCGTTGCGGCGCGCCGCGAGGCCGGCGCCGATCTCGAAGCCGAGCAGGCCGCCGCCGAAGATGACGTAGTCGTGCCCGTGGTCGTCGAGGACCCTGTCGATCACGTCGACGACCGGCTGGGCGAGGCCCTCCGGGCCCTTGGCGCGGAAGACCTTCGTCGCGCCGTAGCTGCCGAGCGTGGCGCAGAGCTCGTCCGTCAGGTCGTCGCCGCCGACGACGACCGCGTGCGCCTCGGTGCCGAGCTCGCCGGCGAGCTTGGCCGCCTCCGAGACGGCGCCGAGCGAGTTCTTGTTGAACGCGCCCTCGAAGTGGAGGACGTAGACGAGAATCCCGCTCATCAGATCAGCTTCCTTTCCTCCAGCCACGCGACGATCTGCTGCACCGTCGCGTCGGTGTCCTCGTCCTCGATGATCGTGCCGGGCTCCTTGGCCGGCGGCGCCTTGAACTCGCCGCACTGGACCTGCGAGCCCTCGGCGCCCACGCGCGCGGTGTCGATGCCGACGTCGCCGGCGGCGACCTTCTCGAGCGGCTTCTTCCTCGCGCCCATGATCGCCTTCAGCGTCGGGTAGCGCGGCGTGTTGATCGCGTCGCCGACCGAGATCACGGCCGGCAGCTCGACCTGGACGGTGTCGTAGCCGTACTCGGCCTGGCGCTCGCAGCGCAGCCCGCCGTCGACGACGTCGAGCTTGATGACCTGCGTCACCGACGGCGCCTTGAGGTGCTCGGCCACGACGGCGCCGATCGTGTAGCACTCGCCGTCGTCGGACTGCTGGCCGAGCAGCACGATGTCGGGCTGCTCCCTCTCGAGCGCCTTCGCGAGCGCGTAGCCGGTGGCGGCGACGTCGGAGCCGGCCAGCGCCTCGTCGCTGAGGTGGATCGAGCGGTCGGCACCGAGCGAGACGGCCTTGTGCAGCGCGCGCACCGCCGACTCGGGGCCCATCGTGACGGCCACGATCTCGTCGATCGGTATCTGGCCGCCCTCCTTGATCTGCATCGCCGCCTCCATGGCGTGCGTGTCGTACGGGTTGAGGTTCTTCTCCCCGCTGCGGTCCATGCGCCCCGTCGACGGGTCGATGCGCTTCTCGACCGCCGCGTCCGGCACCTCTTTGACCAAGACGCAAATCTTCACTCGGTTGCCTCCTCCGGATGCATCGGAACGGACGTTCGTGGCTGGCTCCTCGCCGGCATGATACTCGGGTTGACTGACCAGTCAATCGCGCGCGGCGGCACGTCTGGGGCGGGCGAATGCACGATCCTCCGGCTCCTGCTCAGACGGCGCGGGCCGCGCCGTGGATGAAGTCGACGATGTCGCGCGTCGGCGTGCCCGGCGTGAAGACCTCCGCCACGCCGAGCTCCCGCAGCTGCGGGATGTCGTCAGCTGGGATCGTGCCGCCCACCACCACGAGGACGTCCTCGGCGTCCTGCTCGCGCAGCAGCTCGACCACCCGCGGCACCAGCGTCATGTGCGCGCCCGACAGGATCGACAGCCCGACCGCGTCGGCGTCCTCCTGGATCGCCGTCTCGACGATCTGCTCGGGCGTCTGGTGCAGGCCCGTGTAGATGACCTCCATGCCCGCGTCGCGCAGGGCGCGCGCGATGATCTTCGCGCCGCGATCATGTCCGTCGAGGCCCGGCTTGGCCACGACGACGCGGATCTTTCGCTCGGAGGTGGACATCGCGGGGGTCCGCGCGCCCGCTGACCAGGGCGTCGCGGCGCGGCGGATATTAGGGAAGGCCGGCGCCCGGGGGCGCCGGTTGCGAGCTCCACGTCAGCGCACCGCACCCCGACGCCGCCGCGGGAACTCGCCGTCGGCCGGCGCCCGGGGGCGCCGGTTGCGGCGAGCGGAGCTCGCATGCGAGTTCCACGTCAGCGCACCGCACCCCGACCCCGCCGCGGGAACTCGCCGTCGGCCGGCGCCTGGGGGCGCCGGTTGCGGCGAGCGGAGCTCGCTTGCGAGTTCCACGTCAGCGCACCGCACCCCGACGCCGCCGCGGGAACTCGCGCGCCGCGACGCCGTGAACGCCGCGCCAGCCCGGGGCGGGCGCACCGCCGGCGACGCGCTGGGGAGCTCGCCCCGGCGACCGCGCTGGTCAGCCCGCCAGGCGGCGGGCGAGCTCGACGAGCAGGCGCACGCCGAAGCCGGAGCCGCCCCTCGCCGCGTACGGCCTGCCCGTGTCGTTCGCCGTCCCGGCGATGTCGAGGTGGGCCCACGGCACGTCGCCGACGAAGCGGTGGAGGAACTCGCCGGCCGTGATCGAGGCCGCCTTGCGGTTCTCGGTCGAGTTGACGACGTCCGCGTAGCGGCCCTTGATCGCGTCCGCGTACTCGGCGTGCAGCGGCAGCCGCCAGACGAGCTCGCCGCTGGCGTCGGCGGCCGCGCCGACCGCCCCCGCCCAGTCGTCGTCATTGGCGATGAGGCCGGCGTAGGTGCTGCCGAACGTCGTCACGATCGCGCCCGTCAGCGTCGCGAGGTCGACGATCCGCTCGGCCCCGTGGGCGACCGCGTGCGCGAGGCAGTCGGCGAGCACGAGGCGGCCCTCGGCGTCGGTGTTGACGACCTCGATCGTCGTGCCGTTGGAGGCGCGCACGATGTCGCCCGGCTTGACGGCCCGGCCGCTCGGCATGTTCTCGGTCGCGCCGACGACGCCGAGCAGCCGCACCGGCAGCCGCAGCCGCGCGATCGCGCCGATCGCCTCCAGCACGGCCGCGCCGCCGGACATGTCGAACTTCATCTCCGCCATCCTCGCCGCCGGCTTGAGCGAGATGCCGCCGGTGTCGAACGTCACCGCCTTGCCGACGAGCGCGAGCAGCGGGCCGCGCGCGTCCGGCCCCTCGTAGCGCAGCTCGATCAGGCGCGCCGGCTGGCGCGAGCCGGCCGCGACGGCCGCGAAGGCGCCCATCCCGAGCGCGCCGATGCCGTCCTCGTCGAGGATCTCGACCGACAGGCCCTCCGCCTCGCCGACGAGCTCCTGGGCGCGGTGGGCGAGCCGCTCCGGCGTGAGGTCGTTCGCCGGCGTGTTCTGCAGGTCGCGCGCGCGGTTCTGCGCGGCGGCGACGATGGCCGCCGTCTCCACCGGCGCCCTGATGTCGTGGTGGGCGCTGAGCACGAGCCGCTCGAGGCCGTCGCCGTCCTCCTCCGGGTGGTTGCGGTAGCGGTCGAAGCGGTAGGCGTGCAGGACCGTCCCCTCCACGAGCGCGGCGACGTGCGCGTCGTCGACGTGGTGGGGCACCTCCCAGCACAGCTCGCGCGCGCTCAGCTCGCGCGCGCGGGCGTGGACGGCCGCCGCCGCGACGCGGGCCCGCTCGGCGTCGAAGCGGCCCCGGTCGCCGAGGCCGACGACGATCCAGCGCCGCCCCTCCGCGTGCGCCACCGCAAGCCGCTTGAACGCCCGCCGCGCCTCGCCGCAGTCGAGCAGGCGCTGGAGCGTGCCGTCGGCGACGTCGTGGGCGATGTCCTCGCCGTCGAAGACGCCGACGGCGATCGTGTCCGCGCCCGTCTGGAGGGGCGCCTCGGTCGTGGCCTCGATCCGCATCGCGGGCAGGTTATCGGGCGCCGCCGGACGCGGTCGGCGCAGCCGCGGAGAAGCGGGGTCGGGCGCCGCCCCCGCCCACTAGCATCGGTCGCCCGACGCAATCCCAGCGCGAAACGGAGAGCCGATGCCCAACACCGTCATCCTCAGCGCAGCGCGCACGCCGATCGGCAAGCTCGGCGGCGGCCTGTCCTCCCTCGACGCGACCGAGCTCGGCGGGATCGCGATCGAGGCGGCGCTGCAGCGCGCCGACGTCGCCGGCGAGCAGGTGCAGCACGTCGTGATGGGCCAGGTCCTGCAGGCCGGCCAGGGCCAGATCCCGTCCCGGCAGGCGCAGATCAAGGGCGGCATCCCGAAGGAGGTCTCCTCGGAGACGATCAACAAGGTCTGCGCGTCGGGCATCCGCGCGGCGGGCATCCTCGACGCCGCCATCCGCGCCGGCGACGTCGACGTCGCGGTCGCGGGCGGGATGGAGTCGATGTCGAACGCGCCCTACCTGCTCAAGGGCGCCCGCTTCGGCTACCGGATGGGCGACGGCAAGGCGCTCGACGCGATGATCAACGACGGCCTCACGAACCCGTTCAGCGGCAAGCACATGGCCCACGAGGCCAGCGAGGTCGCCGAGGAGCTCGAGCTCACGCGCGCCGACATGGACCGCTGGGCGCTGCGCTCCCACCAGCTCGCGATCAAGGCGATCGACGAGGGCCGGCTGCCGGAGGAGATCGTCCCCGTCACCGTCAGGGGCCGCAAGGGCGACACGGTCGTCGAGGTCGACGAGGCGCCGCGCCGCGACACCTCGCTGGAGACGCTGTCGAAGCTGCCGCCGATCTTCGTCAGGGACGGCTCGCACACGGCCGGCAACGCACCCGGCGTCAACGACGGGGCCGGCGCGCTCGTGCTCGCCAGCGACGCGTGGGCGAGGCGCAACGGCAAGCAGCCGCTCGCGCGGATCGTCGGCCAGGCCCAGGTCGCCGACGACTTCCCCTACCTCGCGAGGACGCCCGCGAACGCGGCGCGCAAGGCGCTGGAGAAGGCCGGCCTGCGGCCCGACCAGATCGACCTGTGGGAGATCAACGAGGCGTTCGCGTCGGTGACGCTCAACTCGATCCGCATGCTCGAGATCGACGAGGAGAAGGTGAACGTCAACGGCGGGGCGGTCGCGCTCGGCCACCCGATCGGCGCCTCCGGCGCGCGCATCCTCGGCACGCTCGTGCTGGAGCTGCAGCGGCGCGGCGGCGGCCTCGGCGTCGCGGCGATCTGCTCCGGCGGCGGCCAGGGCGACGCCGTCATCGTCGAGGTGGACGGCTCCTGACCGACGCGCGCGACAGCGCCGCGGTCGACGGGGGCGGCGCCGTCCGCGGCGCCGCCTTCTTCGATCTCGACCGCACGCTGATGGCGGGCTCGTCGGCGTACGAGTTCGCACGCGCCTCCTACCGCCACGGGCTGCTGTCGCGCCGCCAGCTCGCCGCCGGCGCGTGGGCGAACCTCGCCTTCCGGCTGCGCGGCTCCACCGACGCCGAGACCGACCGCGTCCGCGCCGCCCTCTTCGCGCTGCTGGAGGGCGTGCCGGTGCGCGACGTGCTGCGGCTGGCGCCCGACGTGCTCGCCGGCATCCTGCCGCGCATCTACCCGCAGATGCTGCGCGTCGCCTACGGGCACCAGGACGCCGGCCGCCCCGTCTACATCGTCACCGCCGCCGCCCACGAGCTCGCCGAGCTGCTCGCGCGCGTGCTCGCCTTCGACGGCGGCATCGGCGCCCGCGCCGAGATCGCGGACGGCGTGTACACCGGCCGACCCGACGGGCCGTTCACCTACCGCGAGGGCAAGGCCGACGCGATCCGCGCGCTCGCGGCCGCCGAGGGGATCGACCTCGCCGCCTCGTGGGCCTACTCGGACTCGGAGTCGGACCTGCCGATGCTGCGCGCGGTCGGCAACCCGGTCGCGGTCAACCCGGACGCCGAGCTCGCGCGCGTCGCGCGCGAGGAGGGCTGGACGGTCCTGCGCTTCGACCGGCTGCGCAGGCGGCTGGCGGTCGCGGCGACCGCCGTCGCCGCCGCCGCGCTCGGCGGCGCCGGCTCGCTCGCGCTCGGCCGGCGGCGCCCGGCGGCGCGGGCACGGGTCGCGCGCCGGCCGCGGCCACGCGCGCCGCTGGCGGCCCGCGGCGACGGGCGGCGGCCGGCCGCCCGCGCGGTGCTCGCGGCCCGGCGGCGGTCGGGGTGACCGGGCGGCGGTCGGGATGAGCGACCACGAGCTGACCGCCGAGCAGCGCGAGGTGCGGGCGCTCGCCCGGCGGGTCGCGGCCGAGCGGATCGCGCCCGCCGCCGCGGCGTGGGACCGCGAGCGGCGCTTCCCGCGCGAGCTGTTCGCCGAGCTCGGCGAGCTCGGGCTCATGGGCGTGTGCGTGCCCGCCGAGCACGGCGGCGCCGGCGCCGACTTCCTCGCCTACGTGCTCGTGCTGGAGGAGCTCGCGCGCGCGGACGCCGGCGTCGCGGTGACGGTCGCCGTCCACACGTCGGCGGCGACGCTGCCGCTGCTCGAGCACGGCAGCCGCGAGCAGGTCGCCCGCTGGGTGCCGCCGCTGGCGCAGGGGCACGAGCTGGGCGCGTTCGCGCTGACCGAGGCGGAGGCCGGCTCGGACGCGGGCGCGCTGCGGATGCGCGCGTCGGCCGACGGGCGGCTGACCGGCGTCAAGCAGTTCATCACGACCGGCGCCCACGCCCACCTGCTGCTCGTCTTCGCGCGCGACCCCGACGAGCGGATCTCCGCCTACGTCGTCCGCCGCCCGGCGCCGGGGCTGTCGGTCGTGCGCGAGGAGGACAAGCTCGGGCTGCACTCCTCCTCGACGGCGGCGCTCGCGTTCGAGGACGTGCCCGCGGAGCGGCTCGGCCCGCCCGGCGCCGGCATGCGGATCGCGCTCGCGACGCTCGACGGCGGGCGGATCGGGATCGCCGCCCAGGCGGTCGGGATCGCCCAGGCCGCGCTCGACGTCGCGACCGCGTACGCGCGGCAGCGGCGGGCGTTCGGCGGCCCGATCGGCCGCTTCGGCGCCATCCAGGAGAAGCTCGCCGAGATGGCGACCGAGATCGCCGCCGCCCGCGCGCTGACATGGCGGGCCGCGCGGCTGAAGGCGGCCGGGCGGCCGCACACGGTCGAGGGCGCCCAGGCGAAGCTGCTCGCCTCCCGCGTCGCGCGCCACTGGACCGGCGAGGCGATCCAGGTGCTCGGCGGCGCCGGCTACACGCGCGACTACCCCGCCGAGCGCTACTACCGCGACGCCAAGGTCACCGAGATCTACGAGGGCACCAGCGAGATCCAGCGCCTCGTGATCGCCCGCGCCCTGCTCGGCGACGCCGCGCGCGAGGGGTAGCGCCCGCGCCCCGCTCGGCGACGCCGTGCGCGAGGGGTGGCGCCCGCGCTCTGCCCGATGAGGCCGACCACCGGACGACGAACCCCCCGGCGACGGACACCCCGGACGACAAACACCCCGGACGACAAACACGGCTAGCCGCGTCTGTCGCCTCCGAGAACCACAACGACAGGTAGCCTGATTTGCCGTTCGGGGGTGGCGGCGCGAGCCGCGAGCGTTGCGCAGGGACTCAGGACGAAGTGCGACTCGACTCAGGACGAGGTGCGACTCGGCCCGGGTCGAGGTGCGACTCGACTCAGGATGAGGAGCGCCTCACGTCGACCTGCGCAAGAGCGCGCGCACGCGGCTGGCGACCGTGCGCGGATCACGCGTGATCTGCCGGTAGGTGAAGCGCATGACCCGCCAGCCGGCCGCCATGAGCGCGGCGTCCTTGGCGCGGTCGCGCTCGAACTCGCTGCGGGTGCGGTGGAACTCCCAGCTGTCGAGCTCGACGATCGCCCTGCGCTGCGGCCAGCATGCGTCGACCTCGACGCCCTCGACGTAGGCGTTCGTCAGCGGCCGCGGCAGCCGCGCGGCATCCAGGAGCGCGAGAAACGCCTGCTCGAGCTCGGAGCGCGTGATCGGCGCGCCCTGCTCGGCATGGCGCGCGAGCGTCTCGGCGAGCGCCGCGTGCGCGCGGCCGCGGCGTCCGCGGGTCCGCTCCATCGCGGAGCGCAGCGCCGGCTCGTCGAGCAGGTCGCGCCGCTCGGCTTCGCCGAGGGCGGCGGCGAGCTCCTGCACGCTGACCGCCTCGGCGAGGTCGAGCAGCGTCCGCGCGACCGTGGTGGTCGGGATGCCGTCGACGACGGTCGCATCCGCGTCGGTCAGCACCTTCGTCTGATGAACGCGGATCTCGCGCGTGCTCCGCTGATCCCCGGTCGTCGTCACGTCGATGCGGCCGCTGTGGGGCCGCCGCAGCCCGTGGAGCGCGGCGGCGTCGCGGTGGCTCAGCACCGCGCTGGGCCCCGCTGCGAGCACCGCGGCCATCCACCGTCCCTCGCGGCTGAGGCGCCGGTGCCCGACCGCGTAGATGCCGCGGTGCAGGCGGATCAGGCGCCTCGCACGCCGTCGCGCCTCCACCATGTCGCTCGTCAGCCCGAGCCCGAGCAGCTGCCGCCGCGCGACGACCCCGTGCTGTCGCTCCGCCAGCTCCGCGATCGCGTGATCGGCGGCAACGCCACCTACCCGTCGTTGTCCGTCCATATCACGGCCTGAGACGGCTCGCCGGATTTCTCGCCCTGGCAGGACCGCACGCCCCGGGCGCGGCAGATCCACCTACCCGGGTTTGTCGTCTCCGTGGACGACGAATGCGGCTAGCCGGATTTGCCGTCAGGGGCCGGGGCGTCGGCGGGCGCGTCGGCGGGGCCGGGGGCGTCGGCGGGGGCGGGGGCGGGCGCGTCGGCGGGGGCGGCGCCGTGGCGGCGGGCGAGGATGCGGGCGGCGGCGGAGGCCGGGTCGAGGCGGCGGGCGCAGACGTCGTCGAGCAGCGCCTGCACCTCCGGGTCGGCGCGGATGGACGCCTCCAGCTCGCGCCGCAGGCGGGAGGTCGCGATCGCGACGACCTCGTTCATGAGGTTGCGGCGCCGGCGCGCCAGCAGCGTCCCCTCCGCCTCGATGTGCGCGCGGTGGCGCTCGAGCGCGTCGGCGAGCGCGTCGATGCCGACCCCCCGGTCCGCCTGCGTCTTGACGATCGGCACCCGCCAGCCGCCGTCGCGCTCGCCGAGCGCGAGCACGCCGCGGATCTCGCGCACCATCGTGTCGGTGAGCGGGTGGTCGGCCTTGTTGACGACGATCACGTCCGGGATCTCCATCACGCCCGCCTTCAGCGCCTGGATCGAGTCGCCCGAGCCGGGCATGAGCGCGAGCACGATCGTGTCGGCGTGGTCGATCACGTCGACCTCCGTCTGGCCGACGCCGACCGTCTCGATCAGCACGACGTCGCGGCCGGCCGCGTCCATCAGCAGCGCCGCCTGCAGCGCCGCCTCCGACAGCCCGCCGAGCGCGCCGCGGTTGGCCATCGAGCGGATGAAGACGCCCGGGTCGAGGAAGTGCTCGCTCAGGCGGATCCGGTCGCCGAGCAGCGCTCCGTGCGTGAACGGCGACGAGGGGTCGATCGACAGCACCCCGACCGTCCGCCCGCGCGCCCGCTGCGCCCTCGTCAGCGCCGCCAGCAGCGTCGACTTGCCGACGCCCGGCGGCCCGGTGACGCCGATCACGGCCGCCCTGCCGGTGCGCGGGTAGACCTCGCGCACGAGCGCCCACCCCTCCGGCCGGTCGTCCTCGACGAGCGAGATCGCCCGCGCGAGCGCGCGCTTGTCGCCCGCCAGCAGCCGGTGCGCAAGCGATCTCTCCGACGGCGGCATGCGGCCGGATGATGGCACGCGCGCCCCGACCGGGACCCCAGCGGGGGCGCGCGAATACCATTCCCGGGGATGGAGACCGCCGCCCCGCCGATCGATGCCGCCGCGCCGCCCGTCGCGCTGCGCGAGGGGCCGCCGCCGCTGAGGGGCGGGCCGCGCGCGCTGCTGCGCTTCATGCGCCGCAACGGCATGCTCAACCGCCGCTACGCCGTGCTGCTCGCGCGGCTGGCGTGGCTGAAGCTGCGCTGGCGCGGGCGGCTGCGGACCGACGGGATCGCGTTCGTCGGCCGCCGCGTCAGGTTCGAGATCGGCCGCGAGGCGACGGTCGCGCTCGGCCGCTGGTCGTGGCTGGGCGACGGCTGCAAGGTCCGCGCCCACGAGGGCGAGGTCGTCATCGGCGCCAAGACCGTGCTCGGCCAGGAGTGCACGATCAACGCCTACCAGCACGTCTCGATCGGCCGCGAGTGCATCCTCGCCGACCGCACGATGCTGATCGACTTCGACCACGGGATGGTCGAGGTCGAGCGGCCGATCCGCCTGCAGGGCATCTACAAGCGCGACGTGCGCGTCGGCCACAACGTCTGGATGGGCTACGGCGCCTGCGTGCTGCGGGGCGTGACGATCGGCGACAACGCCGTCGTCGGCACCAACAGCGTCGTGACCAGGGACGTGCCCGCCAACGCGGTCGTCGGCGGCGTCCCGGCGCGGCTGATCCGCATGCGCGAGGCGCCGAGGAGGATGCGGTGGGCGTGAGCGGGCCGCCCGCGATCGCGCTGCGCGGCGTCGTCAAGCGGTTCGGCCCGGTCACCGCCGTCGCCGGGCTCGACCTCGAGGTGCCGCAGGGCGTCTGCCTCGGCCTGCTCGGCCCCAACGGCGCCGGCAAGTCGACGACGATGCGGATGCTGACCGCCCAGGCGCGCCCGGACGCGGGCGAGATCGAGGTGCTCGGCTGGCGGCTGCCGGAGGAGTCCAAGCAGGCGCGCGCCGAGATGGGCGTCGTGCCGCAGCTCGACAACCTCGACGTCGAGCTCACCTGCCGCCAGATCCTCACCGTCTTCGCGCGCCTGTACCGCGTGCCGGCGGCCGAGCGCGAGGCGGCGGTCCGGCGGGCGCTGGAGATCGCCAACCTCGTCGACCGCGCCGACACGCGCGTCGACCTGCTGTCGGGCGGCATGCGCCGGCGGCTGCTGATCGCCCGCGGCCTCGTCCACCGGCCCAGGCTCGTGCTGCTCGACGAGCCGACGGTCGGGCTGGACCCGCAGGTGCGCCAGGAGCTGTGGTCGCTCATCGACGGGCTGCGGGCCGCCGGCACGACGGTGCTGATGTCGACCCACTACATCGAGGAGGCGGCGCAGCTGGCCGACACCGTCGCGGTGATGGCGAGGGGCAGGATCGTCGCGCGCGGCACGCCGAGCGAGCTCGTGCGCGCCCACGCCGGCCGCGAGGCCCACGTCGTCTACGGCCCGCCGGCGCGGCTGGCGGAGCTGCGCGCGCAGGCCGACGCCGCCGGCTGGGCGACCCGCCGCGCCGGCCCGGCGCTCGCGATCCTCCACGCCGAGCGCCACGACGGCGCGCTGCCGGAGGGCGAGCGCCGCGCCGCGACGCTCGAGGACGCGTTCGTGATGCTGACGGGTGAGGAGATTGAGTAGGCGCCGCGTGCCCGCCCGCAGGCGCCGCCTGCACCGGATCGAGCCGACCGCCGTGCTCGGCGTCATGAGCCGCGACGTGACGATGTTCGGCCGCTACTGGAAGACGACGACGTTCTCGTCGGTCGTCGACCCGACGATCTACCTGCTCGCGTTCGGGCTCGGCTTCGGCGCGCTCGTCTCGACCGTCAACGGGATCGACTACAAGGAGTACATCGGCACCGGCATCGTCGCGACCGCGGTGCTCTTCTCCTCCGCGTTCCCGGCGATGTACGGGACGTTCATCAAGTACCGCTTCCAGAGGACCTACGACGCGTTCCTGGCGGCGCCGGTCGACGCCGAGGAGATCGTCTCCGCCGAGGTGCTGTGGATCGGCATCCGCGCCGGCGTCTACGGCAACGCGCCGCTGCTGGTCGCGATCGCGTTCGGGCTGGCGCCGCGCTGGACGGCGCTGCTGGTGCCGCTCGTCTGCTTCCTCACCGGCGTCGGCTTCGCCGCCTTCGGCGTCTTCGTCGCCGCCGTCGCCGGCTCGATCGACAACTTCAACTACGTCCAGAGCGGCCTGCTGACGCCGCTGTTCCTGATCGCCGGCACCTTCTTCCCGATCGAGGGGCTGCCCGAGGCGATCCAGGCGGTCGCCCAGGTCAACCCGCTCTACCACTGCGTCGAGCTCGTGCGCGACCTCGTCGTCCACGGCGTCGACCCGCTGCCGGACCTCGGCCACGCCGCCTTCCTCGTCGCCTTCGGGGCGGTCATGTGGCGGCTGGCGAGCTGGCGGCTGCGCGCCCGGCTGATCGACTGACCGCCGTCGCGGCCCGTCGGCGACGGCGGGGCCCGCCCGGGGCGCCGCGCGCGACCGGCGCGGCCCGCCCCGCTAGGCGACCCGCTGGGCGCGGCGCAGCTCGCCGTAGACGGCGGCCGTCTGGCGCGCGATGTCGGCCCAGTCGAAGCGCAGCACGTGCTCGCTGGCCTGGGCGATCAGCCGCTCGCGCAGCGCGTCGTCGGACAGCACCCGCTCGATCATCGCCGCCAGCGACGCCGGGTCGCGCGAGCGGAAGCGCAGTCCGACGTGCTCGTTGGGGACGACCTCGCGCAGCCCGCCGGTGTCGGCGACGATCGTCGGGCAGCCGGACGCCATCGCCTCCAGCGCGACGAGCCCGAACGGCTCGTAGATGCTCGGCACGACCGTCAGGTCGGCGATCCGGTAGAGCGAGTGGAGCACGTCGTCGCCGATCCAGCCGAGGAACGTGCCGTGCGCGTCGAGCCCGAGCGCCGTCGCCTGCGCGCGCAGGTCCTGCTCGGCGGTGCCCGAGCCGGCGACGAGGAAGCGGACGTCGCCGAGCCGCTCGATCACGCCCGGCAGCGCCTCCAGCGCGATCTGGAACCCCTTCTCGTAGACGAGCCGGCCGACGAGCAGCACGAGCCGGTCGCGCGGGCCGGCGAACCGCGCCCGCAGCTGGGCGAGGTCGGCGACCGGCTGGAGGTCGAGCGGGTCGATCCCGTTCGGGATCACCGCCACCCTCGCCTCGTCGAGGCCGTAGATGTCGGCGACGTGGTCGCGCATGTACGCCGAGCAGGTGATGATCCTGTCGGCGGCGTTGGCCATCCACGTCTCGATCGCGTGGATGCGCGACTGCGGGTGCTTGTCGACCCACCCCTGGTGGCGGCCGAACTCCGTCGCGTGGATCGTCACCACCCACGGGCAGCCGAGCCGCCGCGCGAGCTCGTCGCCGGCGGTCGCGACGAGCCAGTCGTGGCCGTGGACGAGGTCGAACGCGCACCGCTCGCCCAGCTCGAGCCCGGCTGCGACCATGTCGCCGTTCATCCGCTCGATCCAGTCCAGGAACGCGTCGAGATCGCGCGGCTTGCGCGGCTCGGGGACGCGGTGGACGTGGACGCCGGCGACCTCCTGCTCGGCCGGCATCGCGCCATCGCCGCGCGTGAGCACGTGGACCTCGACGCCGCGGGCGACGAGCTGCTCCGACAGCTTGCGCACGTGGCGGGCGAGGCCGCCCTCGATCAGCGGCGGGTACTCCCAGGAGAGGATGAGGATCCGGGTTGCCATGCGCGATCTGGCCCGCCGGCCCGGGGGTGGCCGGCGCGGCGCAGTCTAGTCGCGCGCCGCGCCGGGGGCGCCGGCTTGCCTCAGCCGGCGACGAGATGGGGCGCGAGGTTGCGCAGGGCCGCCGGCGCGGCCGGGTCGGCGAGCGCGGCCGCCAGCGCCGCGGCGTGGCCGTCGGCGCGCTCGCGCGGATAGGGGCCGGCGAGCCGGCGCGTCTCCAGGAACGCCCAGTCGCTCGCGTGCAGGGCGAGCAGCTCGCGGCAGGCGCGCGGCCCCGGCGGCCGCCCGTCGGGCCCGCCGCCGGCGAGCGCCCGCAGCTCGGCCGCCCGCGCCCGCCAGGCGAGGTCGGCGACCGCCGGCCCGTCCCAGGTCGACAGGTCGCGCGGCGTCCCCCAGGTCGTCGTCGGCAGCGCCGCCGGCGCGCCGGGCGCGGCGGCGAGCGCGTCGGCCAGCGGCACCGGCGCGTGGCGCGCGAGCGCGGCGTCGAGCGGCGCCAGCGCCAGCCCCTGGCGGTCGGCCTCGTCGAGCACCGCCTCCAGCCACGCCAGCCCCTCGTACCACCAGTGGCCGAGCAGCTCGGTGTCGAGCGCGCAGACGACGAGCGCCGGGCGGCCGAGCGCCGCCGCCCCCTCGCGCAGCCGCGCGCGCACGCGCGCGACGAAGTCGGCCGCGTCGGCGCGCGCCTGCGCCAGCGCCGCCGCCGGGTCGTACGTCTCCCCCGCGTTGCTCCAGACGCGGTGGTGGTGGGTCGTGTAGGCGTGGTAGTCGCGGTAGGCGCCGTGGGACGGGTAGCCGCCGTCGCTCCAGACGAGCTCCATCGTCGCGCGGTCGATCGGCGCCAGCAGCGGGCCGTGGTCGGGCGCCAGCGGCGCCAGCTGCGCGGGGGCGCCGTAGCCGAGCACGTCGGTCAGGTCGACGCAGGTCGCGCGCACGCCGGCGGCCGCCAGCAGCGGGTCCAGCCACGGCGCGTGGGCGCACTCGGGCAGCCAGAAGCCGCCGTCCCAGCCGCCGAAGCGGGCGCGGTGGGCGGCGATCCCGGTGCGCACCTGCATCCGCACGCCGGCGTCGGTGGCCAGCAGCGGCAGCACCGCGTGGGTCGCCGCCGACGTCCAGCTCGCGTGCGGGGCCAGCGCGGCGAGCAGGTCGCCGTCGAGCGCCTCGGCGCGCGCGAGCGCCCGCTCGTAGTCGCCGGCGGCCCGCTCGAGCTCGCGCGCGTAGTCCTCGCGGCCGCCGGCGCGGCAGCCGGCGATGTCGATCGCGTGGGTCCTGCGGCGCACGTCGACGAGGAAGGTCGCGAACCGCTCGGCGGCGCCGGGCGCCTCGAGCTGGTCGCACAGCACCGGCGTCAGCGACAGCGTCAGCCGGCCGGGCCGGCGGTCGAGCAGCTCCCCGAGCGGCAGGTAGCAGGTCGCCAGCGCCTCCCACAGCCACTCCTCGCCGAACGGCCAGGTGCCGAACCCCTCGACGTACGGCATGTGCGTGTGGAGCACGAGCGCGAGCGTGCCCGGCGCCTCCGGCGTCGCGCCCTCCGGGTCGGCGGCGGGGTCGGCGCGGCCGCTCACCGGCAGACGGCGACGAAGTCCAGCGCCCGGTCCAGCCGCCACGGGCCGCGCGGCCGCCCGCGGCGCAGCGCGAAGTCGCGCGCGGAGATCGCGGGCGTGAAGCGGTCGTAGAAGGGCCTCGTGAGCCGCAGGCGCGGGTGGATCGCGTCCCAGCCGAGGTGCCTGATCGCGAGCTCGTGGAGGCGCAGCTTGCGCGCGTGGAAGAGCCCGAGCAGCTCGACGCGGTCGAACACCGACGCGCACAGCGCGCGCAGCTCGTCGGCCCGGTACTCCTTCACGTGCCACGGGTTGTCGGACTTCTCCGCCCCGGGCGGCGCGAGCGTGAGCACGTTCGGCGTCGAGACGTAGACGACGCCGCCGGGCGCCAGCAGCGAGCGGAAGTGGGCGAGCACCTCGCGCGGGTTGCGCAGGTGCTCGATCGTCTGCAGGAAGACGATCGCGTCGGCCTCCTCGGCGAACCGCTCGACGAGGTCGCGCTCGAAGCGGAGGTTGTCGCGCACGTAGCGCAGCCGCGCGTGCTCGTGCGCCTCGGGGTTGGCGTCGACGCCGACGACGCGCGCGGCCGAGCGGCTGAGCACCTCCGACCCGTACCCCTCGCCGCAGGCCATGTCGATCACGCGCAGCCCGGCGACGCGCGCGCCGATCCACTCGTAGACCGCGAGGTGGCGCCGGTACCAGTAGTTCTCCTCCGGCACGTCCGGCAGCGTCCGCTCGCCGGTGAGCGCCAGCGGCGGCACGCCCTCCGGCTGGTTCGACTGAACGTATGCGGTCTCCATCGCCTGCGACAGCGTAGACTCCTGCGCCGCATGGAGGCCCCACGCACAGCGCAGGAGATCCGCGACGTCAACACGAGGTACCACGACGTCGCCGCCGAGTCCTACGACGCGAAATGGGGCATCGACTACGGCGCCGTCGGCCAGCAGCAGGTCACGAGGAAGCTGCGCAAGGTGCTCGGCGACCGCGTCGACGCCGGCTTCGGGCGGGCGCTGGAGATCGGCGCCGGCACCGGCTACTTCTCGCTCAACCTGCTCCAGGCCGGCGTCGTGCGGGAGGCGACCTGCACCGACATCTCGCCGGGGATGATCGCGGCGCTGCGCGCGAACGCGCAGCGGCTCGGGCTGACGGTCGAGACGGCCGTCGCCGACGCGGAGGACCTCCCCTTCGACGACGCCTCGTTCGACCTCGTGCTCGGCCACGCGGTGCTCCACCACCTGCCCGACCTCGAGCGCGCCTTCGGCGAGTTCCACCGCGTGCTGGCGCCCGGCGGCGTCGTCGTCTTCGCCGGCGAGCCGTCCCGCTCCGGCGACCGGCTCGCGCGCGTGCCCAAGCGCGCGGCGGCGGCGGTCGCGCCGCTGTGGCGGCGGGCGATCCGCGCCCGCCCGGCCGGCGCCGCCGGCAACGGCCACGGCAACGGCCGCCACGCCGACCACGCGCTGGAGGCGTTCGTCGACATCCACGCCTTCGTCCCCGGCGACCTCGCCGACATCGCGCGACGCGCCGGCTTCGCGGACGTGCGCGTCCGCGGCGAGGAGCTCGTCGCGAACTGGTTCGGCTGGACCAACCGGGTGCTGGAGGCGAGCGCCGAGCCGGCGGACGTGCCGTGGGCGTGGCGCCAGTACGCCTACCGCGGCTACCTCGTGCTGCAGAAGCTCGACGAGACGCTGCTGGAGGGCCGGCTGCCGGCCGGGCTGTTCTACAACCTGCTGCTCGCCGCCCGCAAGCCGGCGTGAGCCGCCGGCCCGCCGCGGGCGCGACCTAGACTGCCGACCATGCCGGACCGCGTCGTGCGCGACTTCCCGCTGTTCCCGCTCGGGATCGTCGCGCTCCCGAGCGAGCTCGTGCCGCTGCACGTCTTCGAGGAGCGCTACAAGGCGATGATGGACGCGTGCCTGCGCGAGGACGGGGAGTTCGGGATCGTCTGGCTGGCCGACGACGGCCTCCACGAGGTCGGCTGCGCGTGCGAGATCGCCGAGGTGGTCGAGCGGCTCGAGGACGGCCGCATGAACATCGTCGCGCGCGGCACGCGCCCGTTCCGGATCGTCGCGCGCGAGGAGCGGCTGCCCTACCCGGCCGGGACGGTCGAGCTGCTGGCCGACCGGGAGGAGGCGGCCGACGCCGAGGCGCTCGCGCTCGCGCGCCGCTGCTACGCCGAGCTCGTCGAGCAGGCGACCGACCGCCGGCCCGACGCGGACGAGCTGGCCGCGATGGGCGCCTACGAGATGGCCGCCACGATCGACTTCGGCCTGGAGGTCAAGCAGGGGCTGCTCGGCCTGCGCTCCGAGAACGCGCGGCTGCGGCTGCTGACGCGGCTGCTGCGGGCGGCGCTCAAGCGGCTGGAGCTCGTCGAGCGCGCCCGCGTGCGCGCCCGCTCCAACGGCAAGGTCCGCCTCACCTGAGGCGGACGCGGCCGGCGGCGGGCCGCCGGCGCGGCGCGCGCGGGCGGCGCGGCGCCGCTCAGCGCGCCAGGCCGCAGACGTCCTGCGCGATCGCGCGCGTGAGCGCGATCAGCCGCCCGAGGTCCGGGTCGCGGGCGCCGTCGACGTCCGCGAAGGCGACGGTGCCGTCCCTCGTCCGCAGCCGGTAGCGCAGCTGGGCGTCGGGCGCCGGCGGGTAGGTCGTCTCGGCGCGCGCCGCGTCGGCGAGCCGCTTCGCGAGGTCGCGCGCGTCGAGCAGCAGCCTCGGCGGCAGCTGGCGGGGCGCGCCCCTGTTGCAGCGGACCTCGCCGCCGTCGCTGATGAGCAGCTCGAGCCTGGCGCCCGGCAGCGGGCCGCTGCGCCTGACGAGCATGAGGTCCGGGTAGCCGGCGCAGCCGGCGAGCGCGAGCCCGCCGGCCAGCGCGACCGCCGCCAGCGCGGCCGCGACCCGCACGCGCGCCGATGCCTCCACGCCGCCGACCCTACCGCGCGCGGCGGCGCGCCGGCCCGCTCAGACGACGACGACGGCGCCGCCGCGGCGCGGGTCGCCGCCGCCGGCGAAGCGGCCGCTGACCGGGTCGCGCTCGACCGCCTGCACGCCGCCGAAGAAGAGGTTGCGGGCCCTGAAGCGGGCGATCCCGTGGACGCCGTCCTGCAGCCCGGCGAGGTCGACGCCCGGCTCGGCGTACACGACGCCGTCCTCGGCGTGCAGCCGGGGCGCGCAGACCGCCTCGCCGGCGCTCATCCCGTGGTCGACGACGGCGACGATCGTCTGCAGGATCGCCGAGCGGATGCGGTTGGAGCCGGCGCTGCCGAGCACGAGCCGCGGCCGCCCGTCGGCGAGCACGACCGTCGGCGCCATCATGCTCGGCAGCCGCCGGCCCGGCGCGAAGCGGTGGAAGCCGAGCGGGTTGAGGTCCTCCTCGCCGAGCATGTTGTTGAGGTGGATGCCGGTGCCGGGGACGACGACCCCGGCGCCCTCCCCGTTGGAGCAGGTGACGCTGCAGGCGCCGCCGGCCGCGTCGAGCACCGAGATGTGGGTCGTCGACCCCAGCCGCGAGGCGGCGAAGCGCGCCTCGAACCCCTCCTGCGCGAGGCCGTCGAGGAAGGCGGGCGTGCGCTCGCGCTGGGCGGCGTCCATCGCGGCGACGAGCCGGGCCGGCGTCGGCGGGCCGTCGACCGCGGTTCGCTCCAGCAGCGCGAGCGCGTAGGCGATCAGGATGCCGCCGGCCGACGGCGGCGGGTTCGTGAGCACCTCGCGGCCGCGGTAGGCGACGCGCACCGGCGTGCGCACGATCGGCGCGTAGGCGGCCAGGTCGTCGCGGGTCAGCAGCCCGCCCTGCTCGGCGAGCGCGTCGGCGGCGGCGCGCGCCACCTCGCCGGCGTAGAAGGGGCGGTCGCCCTCGGCGGCGAGCAGCTCGAGCGTCGCCGCCAGCTCCGGCTGGCGCAGCACGTCGCCCTCCCGCAGCAGCCGGCCGCCGGGGGCGAAGGTCGCCGCGATCCCCGGCGTCAGCCGGCAGATCCCCTCGAGGATCTCGATCACGTACGCCTGCTCGGCGTTGACGGGCAGCCCCTCGCGCGCGAGCGCGGCCGCCGGCGCGACGAGCTCGGCGAGCGGCATCCGCCCCCACCGCCGCGCCGCCGCGCAGATCCCCGCCGGCACCCCGTAGGTGCCGACCGACGCGGCGCCGGCGTTGAAGACCTGGACCGCGTCGCCGAAGGAGACGGTGACCGGCACGAGCTCGGCGCGGCGGGCGTGGTCGGCGCCGCGGCCGGGCACCTCGACGAAGAAGTCCAGCAGCGCCGGCGCCGGGTCGGCGCCGGCCCACCGCGGCCCCTCCCCCGGCGTCACGAGCAGGTAGCCGCCGGCGCCCAGCCCGGTCAGCAGCGGCTCGGCCGCGAACGAGGCGAGCATCGCCGCCAGCGCGGCATCGACCGCGTTGCCACCGGCGCGCAGCACGTCGGCGCCGGCCTGCGCCGTGCGCGGATGGCCGGCGGCCACGACGCCGTGCTGCCCGGCCGCGAGCTCGCTCACGGCCGGGAGCATCGCACGCGCGCCTCAGCGGTTGGGGATGAACTCGGGCACGTCGAGCTCGCCGACGGCCGCGGCGGCGGGCGCCGGACGGCGCGGCTCGCGCGTGCGCGCGACGCGCACCTCCTCGCCGGCGGGCTCGTCGAGCGTCGCGCGGCGGATCGCCTCCTCGCGGCGCGGGCCGCCGAGCCCGGCGCCGAAGTCGGCGGCGCTCGGCCGCGGCGGGCGCGGGTCGCCGTAGCCGGTCGCCACGACCGTCACCCACACCTGGTCGGCGAGCTTCTCGTCGACCATCGCGCCGAAGATGATGTTCGCCTCCGGGTGGGCGGCCTCCGAGACGGCCTTCGCGGCCTCGTTGACCTCCCACAGCGACAGGTCGGGCCCGCCGGTGATCGACAGCAGGATCGAGCGGGCGCCGTCCATGCTCGTCTCCAGCAGCGGCGAGGCGACCGCCTGCTCGGCGGCGTCGATCGCGCGCCGCTCGCCGGTGCCCATGCCGATGCCCAGCAGCGCGTTGCCGGCGTCGGACATGATCGTCCTCACGTCGGCGAAGTCGAGGTTGATGAGCCCGGGCAGCGTGACGAGGTCGGAGATGCCCTGCACGCCCTGGCGCAGCACGTCGTCGGCGACGCGGAACGCCTCGACCATCGAGGTGCCGCGGTCCAGCACCGACAGCAGCCGGTTGTTCGGCACGACGATGAGCGTGTCGACCTCGGCCGCGAGCGCCGCGACGCCGGCCTCCGCCTGGGCCCTGCGGCGCGACCCCTCGAAGCCGAACGGCTTCGTCACGATCCCGACCGTCAGCGCGCCCAGCTCGCGCGCGATCCGCGCGACGACGGGCGCGGCGCCGGTGCCGGTGCCGCCGCCCTCGCCGGCGGTGATGAAGATCATGTCCGAGCCCTTGAGGAGGGCCTTGATCTTGTCGTACTCCTCCATCGCCGCCTGGCGGCCGAGCTCGGGGTTGGAGCCGGAGCCGAGGCCGCGCGTGACGTTGGCGCCGATGTGCAGCGTCAGGTGGGCGGCCGACTGCTGCAGCGACTGCAGGTCGGTGTTGATCGCGATGAACTCGACGCCGGCGACCTCCGCCTCGACCATCCGGTTGACGGCGTTGACGCCGCCGCCGCCGACGCCGACGACGCGCAGCACCGGGCCGCGCTGGCGGCCGAGGCCGAACGGCGTCCCCGGCGCGTCGTCGGACGCGAACGCGCTCGCGCGCGGGCGCACCGGCTCGAGGATGTTCTCGGGGATGTCGTCCGAGAAGGCCTGGCGCAGCCGCTCCTGCGGCGACAGCACCGGGGTCGGTTCGGGCGTCGCCGGGGCCGCGGCGGCCGCCGCCGGCGCGGGCCGCGGCTCCAGCCCGTCCTCCTCGGTTCTGCGGAAGAGCGCGGCGAGCGGGCCCTCCCGCATGCTCGCGCGGTTAGCTCTTGCCATGGCCCAGGACCTCCTTCGCGAGCTGCCGATAGGCGTGGGCTGCCATCCCGTCGGGGTCGTACTTGAGCACCGACATCCCCTTCACCGGCGCCTCGGCGAAGCGGACCGTCTTGCGGATGCGCGACGCGAACACGCGGTCGCCGAAGTTCTCCTCCAGCAGCTCGATCGCCTCCTTGGCGTGGAGGGTCCGCGCGTCGACGAGCGTCGGCAGGATGCCCTCGATGTCGACGTCGGGGTTGAGGTTCTCGCGGATCATCTTGAGCGTGTTCTGCAGCTGGAGCAGCCCCCGCATCGAGAGATACTCGCATTGGACGGGGACGATCACCTTGTTCGCGGCCGTCAGGGCGTTGACGGTCAGCAGCCCCAGGCTCGGCGGGGTGTCGATGAAGATGAAGTCGTAGTCGTGCTGGACCTCCCGCAGCGCCTTCTCCAGCGCCCGCTCGCGGCCGATCTGGGTCGACATCGCGATCTCGGCGCCGGCGAGGTCGATCGAAGCGCACGCGACGTCCACCTCGCACCTGCGGATCACCTCGCGGATCGAGACGCGATGGACGAGCACGTGGTACATCGACGTCTCGACGCTGTCGGGGTCGATCCCCTGCGACATCGTCAGGTTGCCCTGCGGGTCCATGTCGCAGCAGAGCACGCGGTGGCCCTCCTCCGCGAAGGCCACGGCGAGGTTGAGCGTGGTGGTGGTCTTCGCGACGCCGCCCTTCTGGTTGGCGAACGCGATCACCTTGGCCTTGGCCGTCACAGGCGGCTCCGATTGCGTCGGGAAACCCATACGGGCGCCCTATTCGCGCTGCCGCCCGGAACTCCTCCCGCGCATCGCGGCCGCCGCGGCCCGCTCGGCGCCGCGCGCGGCGCGCGATCCGCTGCGTGTCCCGGCGCCGGCCCGCCGTCGCGGCGCCGACGCGGAGGCGTGGCGGTTCGACGCGGTGCGACGCACTAAGGTGATGGGACGTTCGTGCCGGGCCTGTCCGACAAGCGGCTCCTGTTCGTCACCGGCAAGGGCGGCGTCGGCAAGTCGACGGTTGCGATCGCGCTCGGGATCGCGGCGGCGCGGCGGGGGCTGCGCACCGTCGTCGCGGAGCTGACCGGCCAGGAGCGCGCCGCCGGCGCCTTCGGCCACCCCGCGGGGGCGAGCGTCGCGCGCGAGCTCCGGCTCGACGAGCGGCTGTTCGCGATCGCGATCGAGCCCCGCCGCGCGATGGAGGAGTACCTCCAGCAGAAGGCCGGGCCGCTCGGCGACGTGCTCGCCGGCTCGCGCGCCTTCCACGGCTTCGTCGCCGCGACGCCCGGCATGCGGGAGCTGCTGAGCATGGGCAAGGCGTGGGAGCTGGCGCAGGAGCGGCGCCGCACGCCCGGCGCCGAGCCGTACGACCTCGTGATCGTCGACGCGCCCGCGACCGGCCACGGCATCGGCGCGCTGCGCACGCCGCGCACGTTCGCCGAGATCGCGAAGGTCGGCCCGATCGCCCACCAGAGCCGCACGCTCGACGCGACCTTCACCGACCCCGCGCAGACCGCCGTCGTCGCCGTCGCGCTCGCCGAGGAGATGCCCGTCAACGAGACGCTCGCGCTCCGGCGCGAGCTCGACGCCCAGCTCGGCCTGCCGCTGGCGGCGGTCGTCGTCAACGCCGTCTACCCGGACCGGCTCGGCCCGCGCCAGGCGCGCACCGTCGCCGACGCGCTCGCCCGCGCCGGCGCCGGCACCGCCGTCCACGCGGCGCTGCGGGCCGCCAGCGCCGAGCACGTCCGCGCCGGCGCGCAGCGGGCCCAGCTCGCCCGCCTCGCCGACGGCCTCGGCTGCGCGCCGCTGACGCTCCCGTACCTGTTCGACGCCGAGCTCGGCCGCGCCCAGCTCGAGCGGCTCGCCGACGCGCTGGAGCCGGCGCTGTGACCGGCGTGCGCGGGCAGGGCGGCGTCGCCGACCTGATCGGCGACGCGCGGGTCGTCATCTGCGGCGGCTCCGGCGGCGTCGGCAAGACGACGACGGCGGCGGCGATCGCCGCCGGGATGGCGGCCCGCGGCCGGCGGGTCTGCGTCGTCACGATCGACCCGGCCCGCCGGCTGGCGGACGCGCTCGGCCTCGACGCGCTCGGCAACGAGCCGGTCCGCGTCGACCCGGCGCCGTTCGCGGCCGCCGGCGCGCCGCTGGGCGACGGCGAGCTGTGGGCGACGATGCTCGACGCCAAGCGCACCTTCGACGACCTGATCGCGCGGCTGGCGCCGGACCGCGCCACGCGCGACGAGATCCTCGCCAACCGCATCTACCGGGAGCTGTCCGGGGCGATCGCCGGCTCGCAGGAGTTCACCGCGATCGCGAAGCTCCACGAGCTGGCGCAGACGGGCGACTTCGACCTGCTCGTGCTCGACACGCCGCCGTCGCGCAACGCGCTCGACTTCCTCGACGCGCCCGACCGGCTCGGCGCGTTCCTCGAGGGCCGCGCGCTGCAGGCGCTCGTCAACGGCGGCCGCGGCCCGCTGGCCGGGATGCGGCTGCTCGGCCGCGGCGCCGGGCTCGCGCTCGGCGTCGTCAAGCGCGTCACCGGCGTCGACCTGCTGACCGACCTGTCGGCCTTCTTCCGGCTGCTCGGCGGGCTGCTCGACGGCTTCCGCGAGCGGGCCGCCCAGGTCGACGCGCTCCTGCACGACCCCGCCACGAGATTCCTGCTCGTCACCTCCCCCGAGCGCGAGCCGATCGCGGAGGCGGTCTGGTTCCACCGCAAGCTGCGCGAGGCCGGGATGCCGTTCGGCGGCGCGATCGTCAACCGGGTGCACGACGCGCCGGCCGACGACGGCGACCTCGCCGCGCTGCCGGCCCTGCTCGAGCGCGAGGCGGGCCTGTCGGCGGCGCTCGCGCGAACGGTCGCCGCCAGCTACCGGGACGCGCGCGCGCTCGCGGCGCGCGACCGCGCGAACGTCGCGCAGCTCGCGCGGCGGCTCGGCCCCGGCGTGCCGCTCCTGCTCATCCCCCACCTCGACGACGACGTCCACGACGCCGCCGGGCTCGTGCGCGTCGCGCGCCTCCTGTTCGCGGACGCGCCCGCGCCCGAGGAGCCGGCGAGCGCCGGCGCCCCGGTCGGCTAGGGTCGGGCCGGCATGGACTTCGAAGCCGAGGGACTGCTGGCGGGGGTCGAGGACGGGGAGGCGCGCCGCGAGCGGATCGCGCTGCTGGAGGAGCTGCTGGCCGACGGCGTCCCGCCGGAGGAGCTCAAGCGGGCGGTCGCCGAGGACCGCCTGCCGCTGCTGCGCGTCGAGCGGATGCTCGGCACGGAGCGTTACACCCCGCGCGAGGTCGCGCACGCCGCCGGCATCTCGATCGAGCTCGTGCAGCGCTACCGCCAGGCGCTCGGCCTGCCCCGCCCGGACCCCGACGACCGCGTCCTGACCGACAGCGACGTCGACGTCGCCAGGCGGCTGCAGGGGTTCCGCGCCGCCGGCCTGACCGAGCCGGGGCTGCTCGAGGTCGCCCGGGTGCTCGGGGAGGGGCTGGCGCGCGTGGCGGCGACGCTGCGGCCGCTCGTGCGGGAGGCGTTCCTGGAGCCGGGCGTCGGCGAGCGGGAGCTGAGCGAGCGCTACGCGATGGCGAGCGCCCAGCTCGGCCCCCACCTCGCCGTCGTCATGCAGCACGTGCTCAACATGCACCTGCGCGACCAGCTGCGCACCGACGTCGTCGGGCGCGCCGAGCTGCTGCGCGGCGGCGGCGTCGGCGGCGCGGTGCCGATGTCGATCGCCTTCGCCGACCTCGTCGGCTTCACGAAGCTCGGCGAGCGCGTGCCGGCCGAGGAGGCTGGGCCGGGCGAGATCATCGCGATCGCCGGCCTGCCGGACGTGACGATCGGCGAGACGCTCGCCGACCCCGACGACCCGCAGCCGCTGCCGG
>ERZ777003.1844-NODE-1844-length-28363-cov-12.893281_pt1 | contig 28363 bp, 21 predicted proteins | sample MGYA00374956_ERZ777003 | MGnify/ENA primary metagenome ERZ777003 (study PRJEB29302, sample SAMN06268252) | bioreactor metagenome | isolation source: Joint BioEnergy Institute, California, USA | place: USA:Joint BioEnergy Institute, California, USA | collected... | reverse complement strand
AAAATCCCTCATTGTTGCGTCGGCCACCCATACCCCTATTTCTGCAAAGCTCTCCTTACCGCCCAAAGCCTCAACAATCTGGCTGAACTGTTGCGTGCCCAAGGGGAGTACGAGCAGGCGAGGCCATTGTACGAGCGCGCCCTCTCCATACACGAGCAGGCACTAGGGCCAGATCATCCCTCCACCGCAGTCAGCCTCAACAATCTGGCTGAACTACTGCGTGCCCAAGGCAAAAACGAGCAGGCCCGACCGCTCTTTGAGCGCGCATTAGCCATTTGCGAACGCAGTTTAGGCGTTGATCATCCAACGACTCGCATTATTCGTGGCAACGTAGCTGATCCTCACAGCTGAGGGCGATAAGATGACCGCTTCGGAATGACGTGGCACTGACCAAACATCATCTGTGAAATCTGCGTCATCTATGGATATCCCAAAACGGCGTCATCAGCGGATATAAAAAAGCCTGCCCGGTAGCAACCGAGCAGGCCCAACACAATAGCGACCAGAGCGCTACAACACACTATGCGCATCATCGAGTGTCTGCAACACCCGATGCGCCTTGAGCGCGATCCACAACGCCAACCGATCCTCGGCGTTGTCCAAGTCTAGCCCACTGATTTCGGCGATGCGGCCCAGGCGATACAACAACGTATTGCGATGCACGTGCAGCGCCTCCGCCGTGCGGGTCAAATTGCCCAAATGCGTGAAGAACGCCTCCAGCGTCTTGAGCAGTTCCGCATCCTGATTGCGGTCGTACTCCGCCAACTGCGCTAACGTCGAGCGGTAGAACTCCCACAACTCCGGCGTCTCGCGCAGCAGCGCCAGCAAGCGGTACACGCCCAAATCGCCGAAATCGAGCACATGCGAGGTATCGAGGAGTTGCCGCCCGAGCAACAGCGCCTGCTCCGCCTCGCGCAGCGAACGAGGCCACATCGCTACTGTCGGCGCCTCGCGACCCAGCGCCAGCGTGATATTCGGCATCTCGAGTACCATCTTGCTGCGCAATTGTTCGGCGATCTCGCGGGGGCGCAGGTTGTGATCGATCAGCGGCAAGTACGCCAGCACACCATCGGCGCGGCGCATCGTAGGCGCAGGCAGCTTCATCGAAGTCAGCGCCGCGCCCAGCAGCCCTGCCGCATGCGCCGCAGCCGACGAACTGCTCTCGCCGACCGAACAGAGCATCGCCACGTGGGGGCGGCGCAGTTCGTAGCCAAGCTCCTCGCCGCGACGCAGCAACGCCTCGTTATCGCCAGGAGTGCCCGCCAGCACCGCTTGGACAAAATCACCACGCAGCCGATCCTCGGCGGCCTGCACCGCCTGCTCCTTGGCAAGCTCCAGCGCCAAAGCCACCGCGCCCTGCCGCGCCGCCAGCCGATCCCAATCGTCCTGCGTATCGCCCGCCAAAGCCAAAAAGCCCATTCGCTCGCCAACGGGCCCCAACGGCTGCACCCAGATCGAGCGGCCAAGCTGCGTTGTTGCGCCCGCCGTAGTTGGACGTAATGTCTGAAGAGCGACGCGAGCGGGACCGCGCGCCGAGAGCGCCCGCAGTTCGCCAGTGATGCTGTAACAGCCCACGCCCTGACCAGTGCGCTCAGCGATGATATCGAGCAGGCCAGTCAACCCCGCGCCCGCCAGCGAACGCTGTGTGAGCAGATCGCCGAGCTGCGCGGCGCGCCGTTCGAGCTGCGCCTCGTAATCGCCGATTAAGCGTTGCACCTCGCGCTCTGTCTCACGCGGGTCGGTATCATCCGGCAGATGCAGAAGCGGAATCCGAGCGTTATCGGCAGCAAGACGCGCTTCCTCCGAAATCTCACCGATAGCGCCGATCGCCGCCACAGGCACATACGACAAGCGCTCGATCAGATTAACCAGAGTCAACCGTTCATCGAGCGCCTGAGCCGCAGCAACCGAAATCAACGCCAATTCGCCACCCCGCAGATTCACAAACGCAGGAAGCGTGGCCCGCAACGTGGTCACCCAAGTGACCTGATGTGCCAAACCCGCCACACCAGCAGCAACTGTTGTGTTCGGTGGCAACGCTAAACGAAGTACGTCTCGAACTGAAATAGGGGGCATCGTATTGTGACCTCGCATTGTCACCAATACAGCTTGAGATAACGAAGCTCAACGATCTCGTGGCGAATGCATTCTGATCAGCAATCCACCACCTGATCTTCGGTTTGAGCGATACGCCATCAAAAACGGTCTTGTACATATCGCACAAAATGAGAGCTACTTGAATTGTATACCATTGTACCAGAATTTGTGTAAAGCGCTGCAACATGGAAGCACCTTCCTTCCATGTTCGATTTACACAAATCGATGAATAGTAGGAGATCGTTCGTTAGAACGGCAAAGGAGGAAAGATTGCGTCCAACAAGCCCAATGCCGTGTCGTCGCACTGCAACGCACCCGTGGCGCGAAGGTCGGCGGCGCTGCGATAGCCCAAGACTAATTGCACGAACCCCGCCAACGTCACGTTGCGCAAACGCACATCGGCAGGCTCGCTGCCATCGAGCAGCGCGGCGTGCCCATAGGTGAACGCCAACGTGATCCGCTCGGAATCCAGCTCGAAGCGAATATGGCCGCTCCAACTTGCGTAGCGCGAACGGGCCAGCCGCAGCTCCAACACGGGCGACAACGCCGTCAGCGCCCCCGCCAGATCGACTACGCCGTATAGCGCGCTATCGGGCTGCAGCGCCGTCGCAGCCTGCACATGGGCGGCACCACCCAACTGCAGCGCCGCGCGACCCACCGCCTGGCTCAACGACGTGCGCATCACCACCTGCGCCAAGCCCTGCTGCGCGGCCCAAACCTGCAGCGCCGCGCACAAGTCTCGGGCCGCGCCAGCATCCACCGCCGCCGCCTCGCGCACCACCATCGAGCCAGAAAGCGCCGCATACGCGCTCACACGGCCACGCGAATCCTCGAGCACCAGCACCATCGGCTGGTTCGCCAGCCAAAAGCGCCAATCCGGCGGTCCGCGCAACTCGGTGAGCAACGCGGCATCGGCGTTGGCATCGACGATCGCTGCGAGATCATCGAGATCATCGGGCTGCGCGGCGCGCAACGGCAGCCCCAACGCGCTCGGCGAAGCCTCCAACACCACCTGCTGCGTGTGCAACACCGGCGCAAAGCCATACGGCGTATAGCGCGGGTCGGCCCGGAGCACACGGGCGAACGGCAAGCCCTCGGCGTAGAACGTGCCCACGCTATCCAGCAGCAGCGCCTCGTGCAGCGTCGCATCGTCGCCGAGCGTCGCGATTCGCGTCACATCGCCGACATCGAGCACCGACGCGCCCAAGCGCACCCGCCGATGGCTCAACAGCGCGCAGCCCACCACCACATCGCCGCGCAGGGCAATGCGCGTCAACGAAGGACGATAGCGCGGGCTGCTGCGGTGCAAAGTCGCCTCAGCCGGATCGGGCAACAGCGCCTGCATCGCGGCCCATTCACCCGGAGCCGTCGCAGCACGAAGTTCAAGTTTCTCTGACATAGGCGAGATGCATTATACCACTAGCGCTCGTAGCCACTCACCATCTGTATTTTTGGGAAAAGAGAGCGCGTCGTCAACCCGAAAAGCCAGGCCCCATGCCCACGTGATACCCAGAGCTGGCGCCTCGACGACAGCTTGCGCAGCGCTGCGGCGCGTTAGCCGCCGGACAACGTCAGCGTCCAACCAGTGCGCTCGGCGAAATCGCGCTGGGCGGCCTGCACCTGCTCGGGCGTGAGCGAGCCACGATAACGCGCTACCACCAGCCGCCGCCCCTGATCGAGCGATGGCCGCCCTTCCACCTGCGCCGATTCGGGCAGCACCTCACCCACCGCGCGCTGCAACGCCTCCTGATGCGCCTGTGGGTGCAGCTTGATCGTCCAGCCAGTGCTATCGGCCAACTGCGCGATCCGCTCGGCATGCACGCTCGCCGCCCGTTCGGGGAAGTAGAAACGCAGCGTCAGCGTGTGCGACGTCAGATCAACGCTGATCTTATAGCAGCCCAGGTAGCCCGGGAACAACGTACGGGCGCATTCAAGCGCCTCCTGCTGTGAAACCGGCTCCCGTCCAGGGTTCGCCACCACCGTCAGGCTTGTTGGCACTACCGTAGGCGCACTGGTGATGATCTCCAACCGCCAGCCCGTCTGCTCCAGGAAGGCCGCCTCCGCCGCGCGCAACGTCGCCGGATCGGCCTCGCCCTCGCAGCGCATCTGCACCACCTCGGTATCCAACTTCAGCGATGGCGTGCGCAACAAGCGCAGGCCCGGCGGCAACAACGCGGTGGCGGCATCGGCCAGCGCCTGCTGATGGGGCGCGCTGCTCACACTCACCTCGACACCCGCCTCCTGGGCCAGCGCCGCCAACTGCGCCGCGTAGCGCTGCTGCGCCACCTTCGGGAAGAAGAAACTCAACGTGATCGCGCCGCTGCTGGCGTTGATGCTGCGGCGGTAGAGATCCGGCGCATCGCCCAAGTAGACGTCGATCAACTCTTGCAGCTTGGATTGGTTCGGGCGGTTCGGCCCCGCGCGCAGCCCACCCGTAGCCAACTCTCGGCGGATCTCATCGCTAAGGCGCAAGCGCCACAGCCCACTCGCTCCCGTCACTGGCGCGAAGTGTACCTGCGGCCCGTTCAGCGCCGCCGCGATCTGCTCCTCGGCATCGTCGGGAGGCGCATCGCCGAACCACAGCCGCATCAACTCGCGCAGACTGAGCGTCTGCACGCCCGAGCCGTCGTTGAGGCGCTGCCACACTACTTCCAGCGCAGCCGCGTCGAACGGCGCGCCCTGCCCGATCGCGAGTGGAGCGCTCGGCTCCGGCGCGGTGCGCAACACCCGCCGTTGGCCACCCTGCTCGTTGGCGGCGACCGTGAGCGCATCGCCATCCTGCGGCAGCACCACCTCGGCCAAGCCGTGCAACTGCGCCGCCAGCGCCGTGCGGGCATCGGGATCGCCGTGCACCAGCGCCACCGTCTTCGGCTGCAGCGCCCGCACCAAGCCCGTCAACTCGCTGCCGTCGGCGTGCGCACTGAGCGCGTACTTCGCCACCTGGCAGCGCAACGGCAGCGTGCGCCCCTCGATGGTGATCTCGCCGCCACCCGATTGCTCGGCCAGTTCGAGCAGCCGCCGTCCGGGTGCCTCCTCGTCCTGATAACCGGTCACCACAATCGCCGCATCGGGTCGCTCGACCAGCCGCGCCGCGTAGAACGCGCTCGGCCCGCCCGTCAGCATGCCGCTGCTGGCGATGATGCAGCAGGGCGGCCCTTCCAAAATGCGTTCGCGCTGCATCGGCGTCTCAACGCTGCGCACGGAGCCACCCACAAACGGCTTGCCGCCCCGCAACAGGTGGTTGCGCAGCGCGGGCGTGAGTGCCTCGGGGAAACTGACGTAGGCCGCGCAAACTGTGCGCACCAGCCCATCGATGTAGATCGGGAACTCGGGGATCAGGCCGTCGCGTTGGGCGGCTCGCAGGATCAGAATCACTTCCTGAGCACGGCCCAGTGCGAACGCCGGAATCAGCACGTGGCCCCGTTGCACCCATTCGGCCACCGCCTGCGCCAGGCGCTGCTCCTCCATCCGTCGGTTGGGGTGCATCCGCGCGCCGTAGGTCGATTCCAGCACCAGCAGGTGCGGGCGCTTGGGCGCGGGCACGATAGCTCCGAGGATGCTGCGCTGCGCCGCCACGCTCACATCACCCGAGATCACCAGGCGACCATCGGGCGCATCGAAGCCCAAACTCACCGCGCCCGCCACGTGTCCGGCCCGCTTGGCGTGCAGCGTCACATTCGGCAACTCGGCAATGCTTTGCTCATCGGGGCGCAGTGGACGCAACACCCGCAGCATTGAGGCCACCAGCGCATCGTCGTACAGCGGAAACTCAAGCTCTTCGGCAGCGCGGCGGGCCATCACGCGCACCGCATCGGCCAACATCACCTCGATCAAGCGGATGGTGGCGGGCGTCGCGTAGATCGGCACGTGCGGCATATGCTGGTGCACCAACGGCAGCGCACCGATATGGTCGGCGTGGGCGTGGGTCACAAAGATCGCCGAGAGGTGGTGCCGTTCCAGCGCGGCCAGGTCGGGCAGCCGATCGCGACCGCCCATCCGCACGCCAGCGTCGATCAGCACCCGCCGTCCCGCCAGTTCCACCAATACGGAACTGGCTCCTACGCCACTCGCACCACCAAGAAACTCGATCTCCATCAGGGAACCTTCACTCGATACGCCGTAAATACCGGGCCACTCGCATCAGGTAACAGTGGACCTCGTTCCTGTTCATCAAGCAGTATACCGCGCTGTTCCAGCAGCGTCCGCGCCGATTTGCCCAGGTTGGTGCTCGGCAAGACCACCAGCGCATCATCGGGCAACTGTTGCGGCAGCGAGCGCTCATCGAAGGTGTGCACGGGCAGTTCGAGCGTCAAAAACTCGAACACCGCGTTCTCGGCCAGCGCGGCGGGCACGTAGACCCGCGCCGTCGCCTCGGGGCCGCGTGTATCGGCGATATTGCGGATGTAGGTGCCGATCTGTGTGTGGTACGGGTAGGAGGTCGTCCAGACCAGCGGGTTGCTGGGCATCGACACGAAGTAGACCCAGCCGTTCAGCACGAGCACGAGCAGCACGCTTGTCAGCGCCGCCGAGCGCATCACCACGGGGCGGGCGCGCATCACGCGCAGCACGCCGATCAGACCCAGCGCGCCGATCAGGCAGGCGATGGGCAGCGCGTCGATGCTGCGCATCGCGTGGGGGCTCTCGACCGACAGGACGCTCGGCGCAAGCCCGATCGCAAACGCTCCCAGCACGAACAGCGTGCGCCAATCACGCCAGCGCGGCAACAAGGCGGCCAAGCCCAGCAACAGCCCCAAACCGCTAAGCGCATCCAGCATCGGCGCATCGGGGTTGACGTGTCGCCCGTTGTTATCGCCCCGCACATTGAACATCAGCAGGTGCTTGCCCACCGCATCGTCGAGTTTGGTGAGTAGCGCGCTCTTTTCGTCGGGCAGTTCGGCCAGCAGAAACACCGTGCCGACGCGCACGTTGAACGCATCGGGATCGGTGAGCGCGTAAATGATCAGCGGACTCGCGGCGATCACAAAGCCCAGCCCGAACGTCGCCACTCCCAGCGTCCAGCGCCGCCACTGCTGCCAGGCCCGCAACGCCAGCAAGAGCGTCAACAGCCCTGCCGTCGCCAGGCCGATCCGCCCAGTGTGGTAGGTCTGGAGTGCCAAGCCCAGGCACGCGCCAGCCAGGAACAGGCCGCCGAGCGCCAGGTTGGGCCGCGCCTTGCGCCACCAATCGAAGCAGACCACCAGCAGCCAGAGCGCGGTCAACTGCAACAGCGGATCGAAGATGGTGGGGAACGAGAAGCGGCTGATCGCGATGCCCCAGTGCGAGCAGGCCAACAGCGCAGCGGCCAGCAGTCCGGCGGGCACGCCGTACAACCGACGCACCAGGCCGTAGAGCGGCAGCACGGCGAGCGCGCCCGCGAAGGCCGTGATGCTGCGCAACGTCCAGGCGTGAATGCCCAGGAACTTGATCGCGAAGGCGAACGGCGCCAGGCCCAAGCCCGGCAGATCGACGCCGTGGGGGATGTAGGCGGGGCGGTAGCTTGCGTCGGTGAGCATCTTGTAGGCTTCGAGGGCGTGACGGCCCTCATCGCGCCACAGGCCGTAGGGCAACTCGGGCAGGCGGTAGTAGCGCAGGGCCAGCGCCAACACGAACAGTCCGAGCAGCGCCAGTGTGGGTGCGAAGCCGGAGGCACGCTCGGTTGGCGTATCGCTCAGCCAATCGAACCACTGTTGCGGCAACAGCAGCATGCCCAGCAGCGCTAAGGCGATCCCCAGCCAAATCGCGGTCTGGCTGAACAAGAGCAACTGGCCGATCACCAGCAGGCCAATGCTGCCCCACATGCGCTGTGTGTCGCTGAGGCGAGCGCGCCAAGGCGCCACCCAGACCATCACCAACAGCACGCTGGCGCTGCCCAGCAACCAGGGTGTGGGTGGCAGTGCCACGGCCAAACTGGTCGGTGCGCGAATCGCCCACACGATCAGCGCCCCCGCCACGATGGCGAGCGGAATGGCGACGCGCATGCCACGGCGTTCCGGCGCGCCGAGCGGCCACAGCTTGTCGAGTTGCCAGAGCCAGCTACTCACCAGCACCAACGGCCAGAACAGCAGCAGGGCGCGCCAGGGCGGCTCCTGGCCCGTTGGCTTGATGCGCAGCCAGTCCAGCGGCATCCCGCGATCCGTGGTGTCGCCGGGCACGCGCACCGCTTCCATGCTGAGTTCCAGCGGGGCGAGGCGCAGGCCCGCGTCGTAGGCCGAGCCAGGCAACAACACGCGGTACACCCGCCAGCCCTCCTGCATCGGCACCGTGCCCAGGTCGCGGCCACCGCGCCGCAGGTGCAATGTGCGCTCACCCACCAGCGCGGCCTCGTGGTACGCGCGGAAATCGAGCGAGTAGGAGCCGAACTCGCTGCCCGGCAGCCACACCAGCGCCTCCGGCTCGCTCCAGCGGAACGAGGTGCCGTTGGCCGCATCGCGTTCGCGCCGCAGCATCCCCGTAATCCAGCGGCTATCCCCGCCCTCGCCGAGATCGAGCGTCCAACTCGGCGATGAGCGCAGTACCAGCATCAGGCCGACCAGCGCGATCAGCAGCGTGAGCAGTACGGGCCATATCGGGATGATACGTGAGACTATCCGTGACGACGAAGTAGGAACTGCATGCGAAGACGCTGCTGCCTCGATTGATCTGTGAGCCATGAACTGTTCTCTTCAGTAGCGAAATCGCAGGCAAGTATACCATAGCGCTGCGGTTTAATCGCTCGCAGAAGAACTGCTCAGGTTGGCGTCTCGCTCGGCTTTGCGGTCGGCGGCGATCTGCGCGATGCTGCCGCGCGGCGCGAAGAAGGTGACGATCAGCGCGCCCACCGCCGCCACAAGCGCGATCACAAATACGACCTGGATAGCCGAGGCGAGCGCGCCGCGCAGGGCGCCCTCCAAGAGTGCGCTGGGATCACTGTTTGGCAACGGGTCGATCAACTCATCGACTGAGACAGTGTTCGGATCGAGGCCCGCCGCGATCATCGCTGAGGCCAAGCGCATGCTGAGCGCCACGCCCATCACGCTCACGCCCAGCGTGCCGCCAATGCTGCGGGCGAACTGCACCACCGAAGTGGCTGAGCCGAGATCGCGCGGCGGCACCGTACTCTGGACGGCGATCAGGAACGAGGGGATCGTCAGGCCCATGCCGATACCCATCAAACCCAGGTTGATCAACAGCACAATCTGCGGTGTGTTGGCGTTGTTGAAGGTCATCGAGAACATACCCAATGACAGCAGGCTCATGCCCAGCAGGGCCAGGGTGCGATAGCTCATGCGCAGCAGCAGGCGGCTGCCGATAATACTCGCGCCCACCCAACCCAGCATCATCGGCATCAGCGTGATTCCGGCCTGCGTGGCGCTAGTGCCCAACACGGCCTGCACAAACAACGGCACGAACGAGATGCTGCCGAACATCGACCATCCCGCCAGCACGCCGTTGGCGCAGGCGATCGCGAACGTGCGGTCGCGGAAGAGCCGCAGGGGCAGCACCGGATCGGGGGCGCGCTGCTCGACCCAGAAGAGCGCAACAAACAGCATCACCGAGCTGAGTAGCAATACCGTGCTGAACGCGGAGCCTAGTTCAAACAGCCCCAGCAGGAGCGCGACAACGGCAGCCGAGAGCAGCGCCGCGCCAAGGTAATCGATCGCGGGGCGCGTCGTGCCAGTTCTGGGCCGATCCACCCACGAGAACCAGACCAGCGCGCAGGCCACCAAACCGAACGGAATGTTGATGTAGAACACCCACGGCCAACTGATCTGATCAACGAGGAAACCACCCAACAGCGGCCCAATCACCGAGGAGACGCCCCACACACCCGAGAACAAACCCTGCATCTTGGCGCGCTGTTCGAGCGTGAACATATCGCCCACGATAATGAAGGCCAGTGGCATCAGACCGCCTGCGCCCAAGCCCTGCACCACGCGGAACAGGATCAGTTGCTCCATCGACTGCGCGATGCCGCACAGCAACGAGCCTCCTAGAAAGAAGACCATCGCAATGGCGTAAATCAGGCGGCGACCGTAGATATCGGAGAGCTTGCCAAACAACGGCACCGTGGTCGTCGAGGCGAGCATATAGGCCGAGAACACCCAACTATACCATTCGAGGCCGCCAAGCTGCGTTGCGATCGTCGGCATGGCGGTCGAGATAACGGTCCCTTCCATCGAGGCAAGGAACAGACTGAGCATAATGCCAATAGTGGTTAAAACCACGCGTTGTCGCGACACGTGACCGTCCTTCCTGTTGATATTGCAAATAGACGTGGGATGAGCATTGTGGCGGCGTTGTCGCGCTCATCCTACCACGATTTTTGCACACTTGTTTGATTTTCCAACCTGTACGGATGAACAGGGGAAGATCCCGCCTTTGTGCTGTAGATGTGTGTACCGAAGGTCAGGCTGCGACCTGTCCCTTTGCTCCATCGCGAACGCGCCTTTAGGTGCATCCTAATGCCAAACATGCTTGTTATACTCCAACGACAAATGAGTATACAAGGAGCAATGCTATGCCAACACAAACACAATCTACCGTGCTGATTACCGGTGCCTCGCGCGGATTGGGCCGAGCGCTTGCCTCCGCGCTGGCCGCGCAGGGTTGGCGGCTGCTCATCACGGCGCGTGGAGCCGAGGCGCTCGAAGCGGTGCGCGCCGATTTGGCCCAGCACACCACTGTGGTGGCGCTGGCGGGCGATGTAGCCGATCCCACCCATCGTCGGGCGCTCGCCAAGGCTGCGGCGCAACTCGGCGGCCTCGATGCGCTGATCAACAACGCTAGTCTGCTCGGGCCAAGCCCGCAGCCGCCGCTGCTCAATTACCCGCTCGATATGTTCGAACAGGTGCTGCGCGTCAATCTGATCGCGCCACTGGGCCTCGTTCAAGCGATGCGCGAGCATCTCCGTCCGAACGCTCGCATCGTGAACATCAGCAGCGATGCCGCCGTTGAAGCGTATGAGGGATGGGGCGGCTACGGCAGCAGCAAGGCCGCACTCGAACACCTCTCGGCCATTTTGGCTGCCGAGCAGCCCGATTGGCGCGTCTACTGGGTCGATCCGGGCGATATGAACACGCAGATGCACCAGGAAGCCTTCCCTGGCGAGGATATCAGCGACCGCCCGCCGCCCGAGGCGAGCGTGCCCGGCTTGCTTGATCTGTTGCACGGCGAGTGGCCGAGCGGGCGCTACCAAGCCCGCGCGATGCCCGTGGCAGGTGGCGTATGATCGCACTCAGCAACCGACCCGTGAGCCTGCTCGACTCAGCCCTGCACGATGGGCTAGCCTTTCGCTTGCCCGCCGAGCTGGAGGCCGCCGAGCCGCCGGAGGCCCGTGGCCTCACCCGCGATCAGGTGCGCCTGCTCGTCTCGCACTACCGCGATGATACGCTGCTGCACACGCGCTTCAGCGCGCTGCCCGACGTGCTCACCTCCGACGATGTGTTGGTGATCAACACCAGCGGCACACTCAACGCCGCCTTGAACGTCACTCGTGCTGACGGTAGTCCGCTGGAACTGCACCTCTCCACGCAGTTGCCCGCGGGCTTGTGGATCGTTGAGGCGCGCCAGATAGGCCCGCAGGGCACGCAGCCGTTCTTCACCCTGCAGCCCGATGAGCGCTTGCAGTTACCCGGCGGTGGCAGCGCCCACATCCATCGGCCCTACCACGCCGATGCTGAGGCCGCGCGCCTGTGGATCGCCACGCTGCACCTACCGTGCGCCACCTTCGCATATCTGGATGCCTACGGCTTCCCGATCCGCTACAGCTACGTGAAGCAGCCCTGGCCGCTGGACTACTATCAGACCGTCTACGCCAACGAGCCGGGCAGCGCCGAGATGCCATCGGCGGGGCGAGCGTTTACGCCTACGCTGCTCACCACGCTGATCGCCAAGGGCGTGCAAGTGCTGCCGCTCATACTGCACACAGGTGTCGCCAGCCTCGAATCGCACGAGCCGCCCTACGAGGAGTACTTTCGTGTGCCAGCCTCGACCGCGCGGGCGGTGAACGCGGCGCGAGCAGCGGGCGCACGAGTGATCGCGGTGGGCACCACGGTGGTGCGGGCGCTTGAGACGGTCAGCGATGCGCAGGGCGTGGTCCACCCGGGCGAGGGCTGGACCAGTGTGGTCATCACGCCGCAGCGGGGCGTCCGTGTGGCGAACGGCCTGCTCACGGGCCTGCACGAGCCGGGCGCGACGCACTTGGCGATGCTTGAAGCGATCGCGGGACGAGCGCATATCGAGCGCTGTTACGCCGAGGCGCTGCGCGAACGCTACCTCTGGCACGAGTTTGGCGATCTCCACCTGCTCATTCCATAAAAATTTGACATAATAACAAAAGGCCATACCTTGTCGTATGGCCTTTCTGCTGCTTGAAGCGAGTGGATCACTCGGGATGTGCGGCGAGCCAGGCCCGTGCGGCGGCGGTGTCTTTGTTGATCTGTTCGATCAGCGCCGCAATACCATCGAACTTCTGCTCGCCCCGGAGGCGGTGCAAAAACTCGAGTCGCACTGTCTCGCCGTAGATATCGCTGCTGAAATCGAGCAGGTACGCCTCGATGGTGCGCTGCGTGCCGTCGAAGGTGGGGCGCACACCGATGTTCGTCACCGCGCCGAAGCGCTGATCGCCGACCTGCGCCCGACAGACGTACACGCCATCTGCTGGCAGCACGTGTAGCGCTTCCACCGAGATATTCGCGGTGGGGAAGCCGATCGTGCGGCCCCGTCGGTGCCCCTCAACCACCGGGCCAGTCACGCTGAACGAACGGCCCAGCAACAGGTTGGCGGCCTCGATGTCGCCAGCGGCCAGCGCCTCGCGAATGCGGCTGGAACTGATGGTGACGCCATCGAGATGCAGAGGCTCGATGGGCTGCACGATGTAGCCAAGCTCTTGGCCGATCTCGCGCAGCCGTGCCAGGTTGCCTTCGCGACCGCGCCCAAGCGCAAAGTCGGGGCCGACCCACAACTCGCGCAACACGAGCGCTTGGGTGAGCCGCGTCATAAATTCGTGGGCGGTTTGCGCCATCACATCGTGGTTGAACGGCAGCACAATCAGCAGATCAACACCAAGCTGCGCGATTTGTTCTGCGCGCTCTTGGATAGTCGTCAGGTTATAGCGACCACGCTCAGGACGAATCACGAGATCGGGATGTGGGTCGAAGGTGAGCACTGCGCTTTGGTACCCGAGTGTTTGAGCGCGCCGCACCACGCTGCCGATCAGTTGTTGATGCCCGAAATGGACGCCATCGAAAGCGCCGATTGTGAGCACGGTTGGGCGCTCATTGATAGGAAGGGGTAGGCCCTGAACGAGTTCCATAGGCAATCCATATGTGAGAGCTTGTCCAATACGGCTATTGTATCATCTCTTGGCAGCGTGAGTGCGCAGATCGAGCGTTTAGCTCCAATCGAACACCTTGGTGGGACGCCAGCGCCCATCGGCGGGGGCCAGCAAGGCCAACAGTGCGCCATCGGCGGTTTGGGCGTAGGCCCGCTCGCCCTGCAACTCATCTCGTGCGATAGGCAGGCCATTGCGGATGAGGCGCTCCTCGGCAGCATCAACCGTGACGCTCGGCCAATCGGCGACCGCAAGCGCGGGTGGCAGAAGGACGCTATCGAGCGGCATCTCGCCACTCCTCAGCTTATCGAGCGGCACCGCCTCCTCGATCACGAACGCGCCCACGGCGGTGCGGCGCAACGCCTGAAGGTGCGCGCCACAGCCGAGCGCCTCGCCGATGTCGCGCGCCAGCGAACGGATGTAGGTGCCCTTGCTGCAGATAATGTCGAGCGTGAGCAGCGGCGCGCTGTAGTCCAACACGTTCAGCAACTCGATGGTGATGGGACGGGCGGCCCGCTCGACCACAATGCCCTCGCGGGCGAGTTCGTGCAGGCGGCGGCCCTCGTAGTGCAGCGCGGAGTACATCGGTGGCACCTGCATAATCGAGCCACGAAACTGCGCCAACACCGCCTCTAGCGCGGCGCCATCGAGCGGAGGAACGGGGCGCCGTTCCACCACCTCACCTTCGGCATCCTCAGTGGTGGTCGTTTCGCCCAAGCGCACCACGGCTTGATAGCGCTTCGCGGTGGCCTCTTGCACGTATTCGATCAGCCGTGTGGCTGCGCCCAGTGCTACAACCAACACACCTGTCGCAGCGGGGTCGAGGGTGCCAGCGTGGCCAACGCGCTTCTGGCGCGCTACGCGGCGGATCTGCGCCACCACATCGTGCGAGGTGATGCCCGCTGGTTTATCGATGGAGAGAAAACCGTGCATGATTCCACAAGCGGCACGATCAGACCAGCGTGCCGAGAAGCCTTTCTGTTCTATGCAGAATGATCTTGGACCAGTTGGCGCAGGCGTGGCAGCACTTCGTGGGCGGCTTGTTCGGGGCCCATCAAGAGCGTAGCACCCGCCGCTTGGGCGTGGCCACCGCCGCCCCACGTTTGGGCCAGCGTGCCGACATTGAACGGCGGTATGGAGCGCAGGCTGATCTTGGTGGTGCCGTCGTAGCGCTCCTTGAACAGCACCAAGGCGCGCAGGCCTGCGATCCGCTGCATAAAGCGCACGACTTCTTCGGCGGCTTCATCGGCGGCACCCGCCGCCTCAAGCATGCTCTGCGTCACCGCAGTCCAGGCGATCAGCCCATCGGTTTGGAGCGTGCTGAGCGCCATGCCCACCAAGCGGGCCGTGCTAGCGGGCAGCGCATTGTACACTTCGTGCACCACACGAGCCTGATTCGCGCCCGCCTCCACAAGTGCAGCAGCGGCGCGGAAGGAGTTCGGCACCGTGGCGGTCGTCTGGAAGCTTTGCGTATCGGTTGTGAGGCCGAGCAGCAGGCAGGTGGCGAGATCGGGCGTGATATGGGCGTCCATCGCCTCGAACAGCTCGTACAGCAACTCACAGGTCGAGGCCGCCGCAGGCTGAATGAAATTCAGTGTACCCAGGCCGTCGTTGGTCGCGTGATGGTCGATAATGATGATCGGCAGCGAGAGCAGCGCTTCGGCGTGATCGTCGTAGATGCGCCCGATCCGCGACATACTTGCGGTATCGACCATAATCACCAGATCGACCTCGGGGAGCGCCATATCGTGCTGATAGATGCTGATCTGCTCTGCACCGGGAAGCCAAGCGGCATAGTCGGGGATGGGCGACGATGCCAGAGGAATGGCATGTTTGCCATACGAACGTAGAAGGTGCCATACGCCGAGCAACGAGCCGATCGCATCACCATCGGGATTCACATGTGTAAGGATCAGGATACGGTTAGCGGCTGCGATGCGCTCTAAGATTGCAGGAGCCGCTTGGCTGGCGTCATCGTAAATCATGTTCAGGTTCTGTGCAGGTGTTCGGCATCCGATCAGTTAATGCCTAGCAGCATTGTGTGACCGAGCCTACCCCGGCTCCTTTCTATCGGTGTCAGAGTCGATCGCGGGAGGATTCTGCTTGCGCTCCTCGGCCACTTTGCGCAACACATCATCGATATGCAGGCTGTAGTCGAGCGACGTATCAAGTATAAAGTGAAGTTCGGGGGTCGTGCGCAGGTGTCGCAACTCTTGGGCGACACGTCGGCGCAGGAAACCCTTGGCCCGTTCCAGACCGGCCATCGTCTCTTGGCGCTGGGCTTCATCACCCATCACAGAGATCCGAACGCGGGCGTGTTGCAGATCTCCGCTGACCTGAACACCCACCACCGTGGCAAAACCCACGCGTGGGTCCTTCAGTTCATACTGAATCACTTCGCCCAGAATCTGTTGAATGCTATCGCCAACTTGTTCGGTTCGTTTCGACATAATGATTCCGCAGTGAAGAGACGCGTGGGTGTAATGGCACGACGTACCACACACCCACACGCCCTGACACTATCCTAAGCTGTGCGCTCGACCTTTTCTTTGTGGTAGAACTCCATCGTGTCGCCGGCCTGAATATCGCGGAAGCCATCGACGACCAGACCACATTGGTAGCCCGCCGTGACCTCGCGAACGTCGTCCTTCTCGCGCTTCAAGCTGCTAATGCGACCATCGTGGATGACCACACCGCTGCGGAGCACGCGCACCATCGAGTTACGGTTGACTTTGCCGTCGGTGATCTGTAGGCCCGCAACCACATCGCGGTTCGGCAGGTTGAAGGTCCGCAGCACTGTCGCATCGCCCTCGTGAACTTCGCGCCACTCCGGATCGAGCATACCCAACATCGCCTTCTTGATATCCTCGGTGAGTTGGTAAATGATGTTGTAGAAGCGGATATCGATGCCATGCTGCTCGGCGGCACGTCGGGCCGACGGATCGGGGCGAGCGTTGAAGCCGATGATGATGGCATGCGATGCGATCGCCAAGTTCACGTCGCTCTCGGTGATCGTACCGGTACCCTTCTGGATGATCTTGAGTTGCACGCCGCTCGTGACCGTCTGGCCCAGAGCGTGCTCGATCGCGCCAATCGAACCCTGCACGTCGGCGCGCAGGATGATGTTCAACTCCTTGACCTGGCCCTGCTGAATCTTGTTGAACAGGTCATCGAGGCTGACACCACGATTGGCGGCCATCGCCTCCAGACGCTCCTGGCGATGTCGCTGCGTGGCGACCGCGCGGGCGATCGACAGATCGTCCATCACCTGTACAATGTCGCCGGCCTCCGGCACGCCATCGAGGCCCAAGATCACCACTGGAGTGGAGGGCTCTGCCGAACGCAAGCGTTTGCCGCTATCGTTGAACATCGCCTTGATCTTACCGGTATGGCTGCCGGCGAGCACCGTATCCTCGATGCGGAGTGTGCCGTTCTGGATGAGCACCGTGGCGACTGGGCCGCGCGAGCGGTCCATCTCGGCCTCGATGATCGTACCCACCGCCGGAGCGTTCGGGTTCGCCTTGAACTCATGCAGATCGGCCACGAGCAGCACCATCTCCAGCAGGCCATCGATGTTGAGGCGCATCTTGGCGGAGACCTCCACCGAGGGCACATCGCCACCGAACTGCTCGACGATCACGTTCGCGTTCGCCAACTGCTGGCGTACTCGGTCTGGGTTCGCCTGCGGCGAGTCGATCTTGTTGATCGCCACGATCATCGGCACTCCAGCGGCCTGCACGTGCGCGATCGCTTCGAGGGTCTGCGGCATCACACCGTCGTCGGCGGCAACCACCAGAATAACAATGTCGGTGACTTGTGCACCGCGTGCGCGCATCTCGGTAAAGGCTTCGTGACCCGGTGTATCGAGGAAGGTGATCTTGCGACCTTGTACCTCGACCTGGTACGCGCCAACGTGCTGCGTGATACCACCGGCCTCGCCCTCGGCCACGCGCGACGAGCGAATGGTGTCGAGCAACTTGGTCTTGCCGTGATCGACGTGACCCATGATCGTGACGACCGGTGGGCGCGGGCGCAGATCTTCGGGCTTCTCAGCAGCGAGCACGTCTTTGATGTTCTCGACAATGCCCGCCAATTGCTCGGGCACATGCTCAACCGTCTCGATGCCGAAATCGGCAGCGATCACGCCAGCGGTTTCGTAATCGATCTGTTGGTTGATATTGGCGACCACGCCGCCCTTGAGCAGCGCTTTCAAGATCTCGGAAGCGCCGACACCGGTCGCCTCGGAGAACTCGCGCACCGTCATAACGCTCGGTAGCTCAATTGGGCCCTTGGGACGCACTGGTAGGCGCGGCGCAACAGGTGTTCGGCTGCTTGCTGGGAACGTGCTGCGTGCGCCTGAGCCGCCACGCGCTGGCGTGGAGCCGGGGCGTCCACCACGGGCCGAACCACCCGACTGACCACGCATCGGTGGCCCATCGCTCTCCGTCCGCAGGTTGCCATTGCCACCACGGCCACGACCACCACGGCCACGGCCACCGCGACTGCGGCCACCGCCGCCCTCGCTGCCTTCGCCGCCGAAGCCACCGCTGAAGTTGCTACCACCGGAACGGCCTCCGCCACCGCCGGAACGGCCTCCGCCGCCTCCGCCGCCGGGACGGCCTCCGCCGCCTCCGCCGCCGCTGGGACGACCGCTGCCACTTCCGCCTCCGCCGCCGCTGGGGCGACCACCGCCGCCTCCGCCGCCGCTGGGGCGACCACCGCCGCCTCCACCGCTGCTGGGGCGACCACCGCCGCCTCCACCGCCGCTGGGGCGACCACCGCCGCCTCCACCGCCGCTGGGGCGACCACCGCCGCCTCCACCGCCACTAGACATTAAAAATGCCTCGTGCAACGCACTGATTTCTTGCTCCGGCGTCAGTTTTTGTATGGTATGTATCATTTTCTCACTCCTTGCCGCCGGGGAAGCTAGGGCGCAACAACACGTGCATACCAGAGCCTCAGAGCGATGCCTATCTCGGCGGTACAAATCATCCGAATAATATCAAATCGAGATGCTATTCTGTGATTGCCGATTGGGAAACTACCAGATCACGCGCAATTTGCTCAAGAGCCGCGCGATCCTCGTCTAGTAAAGTTTCGACACGCAACACTCGCTCCAAGCCGTGACGTCGCAACGCCTGTTCCCAGCAGGCTGGATCATGACACAGGTAGGCACCGCGACCAGCACGCTTGCCGGTAGGATCTAGCGAGACGCGTCCGTTGACATCGCGCACAATGCGCATCAATCCCCGTTTTGCCTCCGAACGACGACAAGCAATACACATTCGCTGCGGAATATGCTTTTGCCGTGGGCCTTTTGCCTTTTGTTTTGCCTGTACCATAATCAATACTACAATCTAGGGTAAGGTCGTGAGGGCGACTCACGACCTTACAAACCTGCCTATTCTTCTTCTATCTCCTCATCATCCAAATGGTCTTCAACCAAGATATACGATGCAATTAAGCGATCATCACGATAAATGTAAAGTTTGTTCGGTGTTGCTCGGAGTTGAACCGCGACACCGATCAAGTCATCGCTGAGCGGGCCGTAATGGTGGTTCTGATACACCACTGTGCCGTCGGGCCGCACCTTGCGAGTCTCGACCTTCGCCGTCGCCAGCGCCACCTCGGTTTGCAGTGCCTCTGCATCGGCGGCCTCGCGTGCCTCGGCTGCAGCGCGTTCCTCGTCGAGCAACGCCGACGCGCTCTTGATGTCGATCCGCCAGCCCGTCAATTTCGCAGCAAGGCGCACATTCTGGCCCTCTTTGCCGATCGCGAGCGACAACTGCTTATCGGGGACGATCACCGTTGCGGCGTGTTCATCCTCGCGCAACTGCACCTCGACCACCTGTGCGGGCGAAAGCGCATTCGCGATGAACTCCTTCGGATCGCTGGACCACTGCACGACGTCGATCTTCTCGCCGTTCAGCTCGTTGACAATGTTCTGAATGCGAATACCGCGCATACCAACACACGAGCCTACAGGATCGATACCCTCTTGGCGAGCCACCACGGCAGTCTTGGTGCGCAGGCCCGGCTCGCGGGCGATCGACTTGATCTCAACGGTGCCGTTGTAAATCTCGGGCACTTCCATCTCAAACAAACGCAAAATCAACTGTTTGTGGGTGCGCGAAGCAATCAGGCGGGGGCCACGCTCCTCGCGTCGGATCTCCATCAGGTAGACCTTCAAGCGCTGACCGTGATAGTAGCGGTCGGTTTCGACCTGCTCCTTCGGCGGCAGAATCGCTTCGGCCTTGCCCATCTCGAGGATCACATTCCCCTTCGCGATGCGCTGCACCGTCGCCGTGACGAGTTCGCCCTCGCGATCCATATATTCGCCATAAATATGTTCGCGCTCAATCTCTTTAATGCCCTGCAAAATCACTTGCTTCGCAGTTTGAGCGGCAATGCGACCAAAATCATTTGGCGTGCTTTCGACAACAATAGTCTCGCCAAGCTCTACATCTGGTTTAATTTGACGGGCAACTTCATAGTCGATCTCAAAACGCTCGTCGAACACTTCATCGACGACCTGTTTCTCTGCATATACATGCGCTGCGCCTGTTGTCGGGTCTAATCGAACCGAGATCTCAATCGGCGGTGGATTATTGCCCAATGTGCGCCGGTATGCGGTCACCAGCGCCTTCTCTATCACCTCAATGATCGCTTCTTTTGGGATACCATGCTCCGCTGCGATCTGGGAGATGGCGGCATAGAAGTCGCTTTTCATATGCTCCTCGTCTCATCCGGTTATACCAGCGCCGATTTACTCCTGACAATAAGAAAAGTGGGGGGTACCCACTTTTCGGCGCAGTCCATCTCGTACATCAATAGTATACCATCTCAATGCGCCGCGTGCAAACCTTGATCCGCACTATACTCGGCATCATAGGGATGGTCGATACCATGAGTTTACATAATATTCCCTGTTATGGTGCAGGATAGCTTGCAGGATCGGCTGGTGGGGCCACAGGTGCCTCTGGCGCTGGGTAGCTGGCTGGGTCGATCGTCGGCATAGGCGGAACCTGCTCCGGTGCTGGGTAGTTCTCGGGCTGCGTTTGGTTATTCGTATCCGGAGCTGGAGCCTGTGTCGCTGCCTGGGCAGGGGTCGCACCAGCGGGCGGTGTCGTCGTTGAGCTCACATCACAAGCGCCCAATAGGACCGATGCGAAAAGTGCAAGGAGTAGCGTTTTCAGTCTCATCGTGCAATCTCTCTGCTATAACGTTAAACGCACGGCATAGTAGCATGTCGCTTAAGCGCCTGTCAAGACTTTTTGAGTAGACATAATGAATCGAGGGTTATTTTTCTTTTTCATTGTATATCATGAAGATGGCAGCAACCAGCGCCTCAAGGCTCGTCGCTACGGGTAAACTCCGTCGTGTTAAACGGGGCGCGGCGCGCCAAACGCAACTTGTTCGCGGCTATACGCTACGATGTGCAACGAGACTCTGCGTTATCATTGTTATCTCATCGTCATCTGCGCAAACATCGCTGCAATTCGTGTATCCTATGCGCACCGGGATATAGAGTATTTCCCATTCACTCAAAGCAACATTAGAGATGTAATGTTGCTTTGAGTAGTATATTAAGAGGAATATCCCCTGCCACCGCCTCAATGCGTCCCAATGACGAATCGCGCTGCTGCGCACTGTAACGCCGCGCAACGCCACACAAACGCAGCTTTACACATCGTAATACGCAGCAACACAACGCTTCTTCATCGCTTAACGCGCCCATAGCAAAGCCGGATCTTGGATCCAGGATCACAACCTCAACTTACCAGAACGCCACCAAGCAGTACGACTTATCGGAACCTTGCATAAAAACATTATGTTAACTTCACTGATACACTGGCTCTTGGATCCTACGTTTTGCATAAACTATTATGTTAACTTCAATCAACAGACAGCGCGCGGGGTAGCTGATAAACGCACAACCTCCAGTGTCAGTTGTGCTGATGCTGGCGGTTGTTTTATTCAGACTATTTGGTTATGTTAATTCGTTGGATCACCATCGCCTGATTGAATGAGGCCCAATGCGCCACGGCCAGGGAAATTGAAGGCGTGCGTGACGATTGGGTACAGGCCATCCTCCGCCGTCTCAAGCTCAATGATTGCGCCCTGGGCAGGGGCCAAGTCCACCGCCTGCGAGCCGTACTTGCCCGGATTATCGCGGCTCAGCACTACGCCCTCTTTGATCACCGTGTCGAAGATCGTGCCGACGATGTGGAACGAGCTATCGACGTTCGGTCCAGCGTTCAGCACGAACAGGCGCACGCGCTCCCCTGTGCCGACCTGCAACGGATGATCGCTGTACTGCCCTGCCACGCCGTTGAACACCACGTAGTCCGGCGCGGGCGCGGCAGCCGCCGCCTTCTCCAGGCTGGTCAAGCCCTTCTGCGGGCCAAGGTACCACTCGCTCTGCACCAGCGCGAACTCACGATCGACCGGGGGCAGACCCTCACGCGGCTCCACAATCACCATGCCGTACATCCCGTTAGCGATATGGTGCAGCGCTGGAGCCGTGCCACAGTGATACATCCACACACCAGCGTAATCGGCGCGCCATTCGTAGATCAACTCCTCACCGGGCAAGATCGAGCGCATCTCATCGTTCCAGGCCACCTGACTGGAGTGGAAGTCGATCGAGTGCGGCACCTCGTTGTTCGCGGGGTTGATCAAGCGCACCCGGATGGTATCGCCCACCTTCACACGGATCACCGGGCCGGGCACGGTGCCGCCGAACGTCCAGACCTTCTGCACGAACCCCTCGGCGACGGTCATCTCCTTCTCTTCCATCACCAGATCGATCTCGTGAGTGGTGCCATCCAGCAGCTTGGGCGCGGTCGCATCGAACACCTGATACGCTGGCGCATTGGGATCAGCCACAACATCGGTCATCGGCGCAGGACCGCCGTGATCATTCACATCGTGGCTCTCGCTGGAGGTCGCCGCCGACGCCGTTGAGCCGCGCACCGTGATCGAGCCCTTCATGCCTGCCTGCTCGTGGCCGGGGACCGCGCAGATAAAGGTTATGCCACCTTCGGGGATGGTCACCTCACCGCTGACGGTTTGGCCACCCTGCGCGATAATCGCCGTGCCATCGGGGAAGGTGATATCGTGCGGCAACACACCGTCGTTGATCAACTTGATTGTGTAGCGGCCCGGCTGCGCGACTTCCATCGTGGTTGGCTTAAAGCCGATATCATACGCATGAAACTCTAGGGTACTTCCAGCCTGAGCGCCTGTTGCATTCGCGCCACAGCCCGACAACGTGAGTAATAGCACAAGGACAATGCCAAGGCTCCACCAGTGCCAACGAATAGCTTGTTGGTTCATGTTACTGCTCCTGAATGTATCACAACTGCCTCATTGCAGCCGATATGTCTCACACAACAGCGAATCGAATCAGAAACGGGCGACCAATCGCCTCGTGCGGGCAATACTGCTCGCAGATCTCGCAGAATGTACAGCGTTCTGGTTGTACAATGACAGCATGCTGCGCCGATAACGCCACAGCCTGCGTTGGGCAGCGCCGAACACACTCACCGCAACCGACACATCGTTGCAGATCGATAATGGGTAATGTCCAGTCGCTGGTTCGGTCATGCGCTTCCATCACAACGTTCCTTTCGTATTCTTATGAAGCCAGCATAACCGAGTGGCGATCAAAACACAGTGACATTTCTCACAGCGAGAGAACAGATGGAAGAAAAGCTAGAGATACTGAGGAAGTGTGGGTTCAGCGCGAATCTGCCCGATGCGGTGCTCAGGGAAATGGCGCGGATCGGGGTGGAGCAGCAGCACCCCGCTCACACGGTCATTCAACTCGAAGGTGAGCCTGCCGAGGCGATGTACGTACTTAGTGCGGGATTGGTCAAAATCAGTCGGGTCGCGGCTAGCGGGCGCGAACAAGTGATGAATGTGATCACGCCGGGCGGGCATTTCAACACGGTGCCGATCTTCGATGGCGGCCCTTGCCCTGCCAACGCCGAGACGCTAACTGCGACCTCACTGCTGATGCTGCCACGACGGGCCATCCGCACCCTGATCGAACAGCACCCGTCGTTGGCTCTGGCGCTGCTGGGCGAGTTCGCCGGGCGCTTGCGGCACTTGGTGAACCTTGTGGATGATCTGGCGTTGCACACCGTTCAGGGGCGGTTGGCGGGCTTGCTGCTGACGCAGGCGGAGCGGGCGGCGCGCGGCCAGCCTAGCCCGCCGCTCACCCAGGCCGAGATCGCATCGCGGCTGGGCACCGTGCGAGAGATGGTCGCGCGCACACTCAAGGGGTTCGAGGTACAGGGGATTATTCGCCTGGATCGGGGTAATATCACGATCCTGGATCGCGCTCGCCTAGCCGAACTGCGCGAGGATTAGCGCAACAGCCTGACGATCTGCAGGCCGAATGCGCTGGCGGCCACTAACTGCACGCTCGCCCCGCCGATCAGCCAGACCTGCGCCAGTGGTAGGCCGTAGCGTGTGCCCAACCACCCCAGCGCGGTCAATGCCACCCCGCCGATCGCCAGCCACGATTGCACCTCGGCCAAGCGCGGCCAGCGCAGCGGCTGCCCCGTGAAGCGCGGCAGCATGTGGTAGCCCATCCCGTAGATCAGCAGCGTGCTCCAGCCCCACAGGTTGAACTCGGCGTGCAGGGTGCGCAACCCCGCGCCAAAGGCCCGATCAATGGCGAAACTGGCTCCCAAGCCGATCCCCAGCGCCAGATAGATGAAGGCCGCTTTGATGCAACGTACTGTTAATGGACTCATCGTGTTGGCTCCCGAAATGTCAGGCGGATGGTCGCGGGTGGGCGAACGCGCAGCGCGTGAAGCGTGGGCCAGACCGTCCAAGCGAACAGCGCCAACGACAGCGCCATCAACAGCGCGCCGAACGCGAACAGACGGGGGAAGTTCAAGCCCAAGCCCAGTACGATCAGCAGCACCGCCGCGATGTGCGCGCGCAACTGCATGCGTGCGTAGCGCAGGCCACGCAGCGCGCGACCGCTGAAGCGCGGCAGCACGTGGTAGGCCACACCGACGATCATCATCATCACCCAGCCGAGCGCCAGGCCGTGCTCGGCGGCCAACAGCCAGTTGGCGTGAAGCCACTCGAAGCGCACGCCGATCAGCAACAGCAGCACCGTGGGCAGCGCCACCGAAGCGGTTTTCGTGGCGGCAGTGCCGACCTTATCGATCTGCGGTTGCTCGGCGATGGGCGGCACAGGGTGGTGTCCCCGACGCTCGCCCCGCACCATCAGCAAGACCGTTGCGATGATGAACAGCACCGCACCAGCGAACTGCAACGCCAAACCGACGCCTTCGAGCAGGGGCCAGCGCAGCAGCATACCTGCCACCACCAGCACAAGTCCGCCAGTGAAGGCGGCCCAGTGCAGCCAGATCGGCGTGGTGGTGGGGTAGACGCGGGCGGCAAAGACTGGCATCGTGTGGTAGCTCACCGCCATGATCATGCCAGTGATCCAGCCAAACAGCGTGAGATGAACCAGCGGTGCCCAGGTATAGGGCACCTGAACGGCTGCCAGTAGGTGCAGCAGCGCTGCACCGAGCAGCGATAGGAGCGCGGTGAGCAGGAATGCGCGAGCGAAACGGCTCATGGTCGACTACCTATTGCCTCTTGCAGCGCCGATAACAACTCCGAGAGTTCGAGGCGGTGCCGCTCCGCAACGGTTTCAAGCGATAGCGAGCCACCACAGCATGTATCGATTCCATAGCGTTGCAGCACTGGCAACACCTCCGGCGCACGGGCGACAAGTTCGTTGATCGTCTCCGTAGCTGCCACGGTTGGTTGTGTGATTGTGTTCATAGCATCCTCCTTGCTACTTGTGTTAGTCTCATTATCGACAGTTCGCAGGGGGAGGCTATGACTTTTATCACATCGCTGAACATCCACAGATTACACAGATGTGCTTGTAACCCTAGATGCGATAAATTGTCATTCTGAGCGAGCGTAGCGAAGTGAAGAATCTCCCCGTCTCGTGCGGCCTTGAGCGTTTGGGTTCCGTTCTACTCCGCCCGTCCAATTGTCTGTTGTTGAGTAACAAGCCGTTAGGCGAGGTGAATAATCTCACCGAAACGGCAAAAAAAGCAATGTCACTCATTGATTTTGACCTGTCAGGTGCGTCTTAGTAAGGCGTTAGGATGCCTCAAAAGGCACCTGACAGGTCGGCAAAGTATTGCAATGATGGTGCATTGCACTCCTTGAAACCAAGAAACGCACTGTCATCTCGAACGAACGTGAGAGATCTCAATGTAAACAGCACCGATAAACCTAGTTAAACTTTGGTAGGAAACTCTCAAATCCCTTGCCAATGCCAAATACTCATGCTACATTAGAAAAACCTCACTAGAATTGCCTGCTGAGAAAGCCATTCCAATGAACGACAACATCTCCACCCTTCAAGAGCAACTCGCCGCCTACCGACACAAAATCACTGAACTCTTGAACCAAACATCGCTCACCAATGCAGACCTCACTACTATTAGAGAAGCACGCGCAGGCATTGCGCAGTGCAAGGCAGCGTTACGCGCTGCTGGCGTTGCCGTCAAGGATGCGCCGGAGGACGAGGAGACGGCGCAGGGTGCTGGTGTGCAGGGGCGGGTCGAAGTGCCTGGGAATGTTGAAGGTAACGTTATCGGTGTTAATCTCGGCTCGGTGAGTTACCAAAGTGGCGATCAGGTTGCTGGTGATAAAATCGTTGGCGACAAGGTGATGGGCGATAAACACGATCATCATTTCTATCCTGCTCAGCCTCAGCCACGCGATGGCCCGCGCTTCAGCATACCGTACCCATCACTCTCAGAAGGGTTAGTTGGTCGCGATGAACTGCTTGCCGAGCTTCAGGCAAAGCTATGTGTCTCTACACCAGTTCGTCTGGCGCTGGCGGGCATGCCTGGGGCTGGCAAAACAAGTGTGGCCCTTACGCTGGCCTACGATGCTCAGATTCGTGAGCATTTCTCCGGCGGCGTATTAATGGCCAGCCTGGGGCAAACTCCAGATCTGATCAACGTCACGCGCCGTTGGGGTAGCGACTTGGGCCTACAAATCACCCCTCAAAGCACATTTGAGGAACAACTCCAGCAGATCACAGGTCTGATTAACCGCGCAGCTCAGCCATTCCTGATTGTTATTGATGATGTGTGGAATATCAACCATGCGCGGCCATTCCTGCTGGCGAGTCCTCACGTTAGCGCGCTATTCACTGGCCGACAACGAGATGCGCTTCAGTCGGTCGATTTCGGCGATCTGGTTGGCTCTGGCAATATCATCACCATCCCACAACTTGATACAGCACAAGCCGTTGATCTGCTGCGCCGCAGTGCTGAACTCCCAGCATCGGCGTACCAATCCGAGCTAGAGACACTCGCAGCCTTGGTGGGAGGCCTGCCGCTACTGCTTGAAGCGATGGGGCGCTATCTGCGCGATCAACGACAACAGCACCAGGAGCGCTGGTTCCAAGTTGCGCTCGATGAGCTACACAGTGCCGCCCGCCGCCTGAATCTGCCAACAACTTCGATCACTCAGGCTCAAAAAAGCCAACGGGGCGGTATGTTCGCCCGCTTCTTCAATAAGCCGATCACATCGCTCAATGCGCGGGTGATTATCGCAATGAGCTTCGCTGCACTGCCGCGCCAGGCGCAGGACGCTTTTGTGCGTTTAGCCGCCCTGCCCCCTGAGCCGCTGACCTTTGGCGCAGACTCGGCCCGTATAACAGCCGAAGCGACCGATGATACTCTACGTTTGCTTGTGCGTCGCAGCCTGCTAACCGAAGCTAGTGATGGCCGTTTCCGCTTGCATCGTGTGCTCTGGGATTGGGCCGAGAGTCACGATGCCCGGGCCATTCGCCAAGCACAGCGCGTACTGGCCGATTGGCATGCCGATCTCAGCAAAGAGGAATACGCCGAAGAATTTGGGGAGTGGCGCAAAAATCCCGATAATTGGCAGCATATGCTCAAAACTTGGCGGGACGCAGTAGAGATACCCGATGCCCTACAAGGCGCGATCAGGACAATCCTACCACTATTGATTGATCAAGGGTATGCTCGTGATGTTTTGCCTGGCCTTATAAAAGCGCTTGAAATGTTTCGCAAAGTAGATCGCTTCTTCGCCGCCCGTATTCGTTACTACCTTGGCATGGCGCACTACAGACTTGCAGAGTATCAGCTTGCCCGAAACTACGCAGCTATCGCGCTTGATGATTTCCAAAAAAGCCTCTCAACGAGCGCACAAGCAATGGTTCTTTCTCTAATTGGTCATATAGAAAAGGCTACAGGTCACTATAATACAGCGAAGCAATGTTACCAAGAGGCGCTGCAATTAACACCCGAAACTGACGAACGTAACTATGCTGCTTGCCTGAACGACCTGGCTGACCTCTACCGTGCCCAGGGGGAGTACGGGTCGGCGCGACCGCTCCTAGAGCGCGCGGTCTCCATATACGAGCAGGCGCTGGGGCCAAATCACCCCGATACCGCAACGAGCCTGAACAATCTGGCTGCCCTGCACTATAGCCAGGGGGAGTACGGGGCGGCGCGACCATTGTACGAGCGCGCGCTGGCGATACGCGAGCAGGCGCTGGGGCCAAATCACCCCGATACCGCAAGCAGCCTGAACAATCTGGCTGCCCTGCACTATAGCCAGGGGGAGTACGGGGCGGCGCGACCATTGTACGAGCGCGCGCTGGCGATACGCGAGCAGGCGCTGGGGCCAATGCACCCCCATACCGCACAAAGCCTGAACAATCTGGCTGCCCTGCTGCGTGCCCAGGGGGAGTACGGGGCGGCGCGACCATTGTACGAGCGCGCGCTGGCGATTTATGAGCAGGCGCTGGGGCCAAATCACCCCGATACCGCACAAAGCCTGAACAGCCTGGCTGCCCTGCTGGATAGCCAGGGGGAGTACGGGGCGGCGCGACCATTGTACGAGCGCGCGCTGGCGATTTAT